>PJEL010005139.1_pt1 | contig 10602 bp, 7 predicted proteins | sample 1853271 | NCBI WGS metagenome assembly PJEL01 (sample SAMN08108733, study PRJNA415343) | Invertebrate metagenome, whole genome shotgun sequencing project. | host: Globobulimina | place: Sweden: Gullmar Fjord | collected 2015-08 | reverse complement strand
CACGGGTAAGACCACGGTCTTTCGCTGCATTACAGGCGGGTACCAACCGACGGTGGGTGAAGTCCATACTACCAAGGGTTCACGAATCGGTTACCTCACCCAAGATCCCAAATTTGATGGCGAATTGACCGTCTTCCAGGCCGCAGAATGCGCCTTTGCTGAATTGCATCAGGTGCATGAAAAACTCGACCAAGTCGCAGATCACATGGCGGATGCAGATGGGAATACGCTCGATCGCCTCATGAAAAAATATGAGCGACTCGAGCAACAGATGGAAAGCCTCGGTGGATACGCCGTCGAACATCGCATCGAAGAAACATTGCACGGCCTTGGCTTCACAGATGCGCAGTTTACGCAAAACGTGAAAGGGCTTTCGGGGGGCGAGCGGTCTCGATTGGCGTTGGTACAGTTGTTACTCGAAGATCCTGACTTGCTGCTATTGGATGAGCCCACCAACCATTTGGATATTGATGGTCGACGATGGTTGGAAACATTTCTCACTGAGACATTCCGAGGCGCAGTACTCGTTGTCAGCCATGATCGGTATCTCTTGGATCGCGTGATCGTTCGTATTCTAGAAACCGAAGTGAATGGCTCAATCTCATCTTATCCGGGGAATTACGCAACGTTTCGTAAGCAACGGTATGAACGCAAGCTCACTCAACAGCGCGAATTCGATAAACAACAAGATCATGTGCGTCGTGAAAAAGACTTCATTCGAAGGTACAAAGCCGGCCAACGATCCAAACAGGCTTCCGGACGAGAAAGCAGGCTAGAACGTTATCAAGGTACGATGACAGAACGCCCGCTCGAACTCGACGACATGAAGTTGAACCTCCCAAAAGCCTCTCGCTCCGGCGACATGGTGTTGAAAGTGGAGAGCCTATCCAAATCATTCGGCGACCGTGTTCTTTTCCATGACTTTAGTTTCACGATTTCTCGGGGAGATAGAATCGGTATCATCGGGCCGAACGGAGCGGGCAAATCTACGTTGATCAATTGCCTCTTAGGAGAGGTTGACTCCGATGAAGGCATCACTCGTCTAGGGTCAAATGTCTCCATTGGGTATTTCTCGCAGATGCATAAAGATCTGCGCATGGATTATACTGTTTGGCAGCATTTGAATTCGGTAATCAAGTCGCTAGACGGGCAAGCCAAAGCCAGCGAGCAACAGTCACGAGACTTGGCGGGGGCATTTCTTTTTAGTGGGAATGATCAGGAGAAAACGCTTGATTTGCTGAGTGGTGGTGAACGAGCGCGGGTCATTTTGGCCGGGCTGGTTGCCGGAGGTCACAATTTGCTCATCTTGGATGAGCCGACGAATCATTTTGATATTCCTTCCGCAGAACGATTAGAGAAATCACTCAACGCGCAAACAGGATTTGACGGGACTGTGGTTATCATTAGCCACGACCGCGCATTTTTGGATGCGTGTGTTGATCAATTGATCGTGCTCGATGGTGAAGGCAATCTCACCCACACACTTGGAAACTACCAGCAATGGCGTGAGCGAACGGTGAGAGAAGAGCAGGAAGCAATAAGAGAAGAGGCTGCATTAGCACAAGAGTTGGCACGCGAAGAATCTCGAAAGAAGAAGCAAGACAATCACGCATCCACAAAGGGTAAAAAGGGATCGGCATCAGGCTCTTCAAAAAACCCGCCGAATGCGCGAAGAAGTGGTTCCACCCAAAAAAGAACGGGCACGCTTTCAAAGTGGAGCTTTGAGAAGTTGGAGAGTCGCATCGAGTCCATCGAAAAAAGGGTGGCCGAAATTGACGAAGCGTTTATGCAGTCTGACGTACAGCGAGATGGAAACGCGTTCGCTCGATTGACTTCTGAGCGTGCAGATCTCCTCGAAGAGAAAATTCCGCTTGAATTTGAGTGGAGCCAGCGCGCGTGATTATTGTTGGCTCGTCGACTTATTTTCACACGACTGAGACATTTTCACAGATTGCACATTAGGGCAAGAGCGTGATTGAAGGAACCAGTATTTGTGGCCACATCTGCTCATTGTCGCGGGGACATTTTGCCTGATTGAGAAATTTTTGCACAAAAAACGGTAGTTTAGCAAGATATCAAGATTTTCTTAACGTAAGCAACGTACACTTCTGTGGCCTTGTTCTAGCGTCCCTAGGAATTCGCACGCTGGAGGCACAGCCTTCTCGTGCTTGTACTTCGGTACCCTGAAGCAGTAATTCAATATTGCGAAATGGGGACGGTGGGATTGCATTCGCAAATCCCCTGATACCCGTCTGATTATAAGAATAGACGGATGAAATTAGCTATGCATTATTGTACCCAAAAGACGGACACAAAATCAATTCGATTGTCGCACCCATGGGATCATATAGTCAGACAGGATTCGGTGATTCAGCCAATCTGTTCGCGCTATCGGCTCGACGGCTTGATGCTGGCGACGATGAATCTCAATGGCCCAAAGCGCGATGAATTCTTATATGCTACACCTGGCTTGGATCACGATGTCGTACGACGGTGGTTACTGGCATTGCCCGAAAGCGATCGGCTATTCCAACAAGCGAAGCTATCGGGATTTGCGCAGGGACCACTTCAGAATTTCCCTTGGAATCCACTGCAAAACCAACCTGCATCTGGAGCAGTTGGATACTACCTTGCTCCAGCATCCTATGACGGTGATGCTACGTGGTTCTTAGCCACGTATCGCAACGAAGGTGAATTCACTCGTAATGAGTGCCAAACATTTCGGCGGTTGATTCATCAATGGTCCTGTTCATTCAATTCACCCGAAGAATGGGGCGCGGTCCGCTTCATTGTGGGCTCAGATGATCGCATGGTGATCATTGATCCATTTGGTGAGCAATTACTTATCGATGAGGGAATCGCGCATGAAGAGCTGGTGCGTAAACTACGTGAAGTCATTCTGCAACGTTGGCCTAGACTAAAACCTGACGAACCACACGATATCGCCATGAAGATTGGCAATCGATCGTGGTGGGTTTGTTTTCATCGTAAGAACCACCTGTCTGTTGTCGACGGTGCCAACTGGTGTTTCGAAATGCACCCTCTGGTCGAAGGCGAAATGACCACAATCGGACTCGTTGAAGATGGTCGCGTTGCGCAAGCACTAGCATACATACATGATCACTATTGCACCGCGCCAAACCTAGAAGAGGTTGCGTCCTCGATTGGAATCAGCTTGTTCCATTTCCATCGCTTGTTTTCGCAGCATGTCGGAGTCACTCCCAAGCAGTACATTCTACAAAAGCAGATTCAGGTGGCCCGATACTTGTTACGTTCGAGACGAATGCCCGTCAGCCACGTCGCAGAAGCTACCGGGTTTGCAAGCCATGGCCACTTCACATCAACCTTTAGTCGTATCGTGGGATTGAATCCCACCACCTATCGCGAACATGTCTGCGTGTAACTCTCGATCACACATGATTTAAATGAGAATAGACCAGCGGCCATCGCTCGCCGACAACGCATTCGTCGCCGTCATCCCGGCGCGGCAGTCTCATCTCGTATCACTTATTGGGAACTGTCCCCATTGATACCAAAGCTCGGTGCAAGAATTGCGGCGGGCAAAACATTGTGTATGTTCATCAACGAAGCTTGCAGCTAGTCAAATTACCGATTGATGAATACGCGCCCAATCGCACCAGAATGTGGGGTAGGTCTTGTTAACACAACCGGGATCGCGAATTAGAACATTCGGCACGCGCAGACCTGCAATCGCAAACGCCATTGCCATGCGATGATCGCAATACGTTTCAATCACAATCGGCGATTCGTTCTGCATCAGATCCTCATACTTTGGCGGCTGAATGATGAGGATTTCATCATCTTCAATCTCGACGATTGCGCCGAATTTTTCCAATTCCGTCTGCAAGGCAGCCAAACGATCTGTTTCTTTGTGGCGTAGATTCCCGATGCCACGTATCACGGTTTCTCCTTGCGCAAAAAGTGCAAGGACGGCCAACGTCATTGCTGCATCGGGCATGTGATTCATGTCGATATCAATAGCCATGAGAGGTGGCATTGGCGGATCGGAATTGGGTTCATCATCCGTCGAGTTGACTGCAGGAGCAGTTGGACCAGTAACGGTGAGAAAGTCAGAGCCGAACGCCAATCCTGCGCCCATTTGTTGGAGTAGATCTGCGAATCCAACATCGCCCTGCAAAGAAGCCTTGCCCAAGCCTTCGATTGTGGTCACTGCACCTGAAAGGATAGCTGCTGCTGCAAGGAAGTAGGTTGCGCTTGAGGCATCGGGTTCGATCAGCATTTCCAAACCCGTATATTCGCTTGGCTGAACGGAAATTGATGTCAAATCCGGATCGGCTTCTACAAGGGCACCAAATTGATGCATCAATCCCAACGTCATCGCAATGTACGATGGCGAGCGTGTGCGACCGGTCAGATTGATTGTCAACCCTTGCTCACACAATGGTCCGATTTGTAAGAGCGCTGTAATAAATTGGCTCGACGAGGTTTCGCCTATGTCGAGTGTCCCCCCTGCGGACTTCGCTTTCGACGGCTCTATCCGTAGCGGGACACACCCTTCAACACCTAAGTACTCAACACTTGATCCAAGCGCGCGAACATCATTAACCAACTCTGCAATTGGTCGCTCCCTCATGCGATCGTCGCCATCAATAATGATTGGCGTGCGTGATGCGATAGCGCAAGCAGCAGTGAGGAATCGGGTAGACGTGCCCGAGTTATTGAGCATGATAGTGGTGTTAGCGATTGGCTGAAGTTCACCCGCACCACCTTGCACGGCGATTGATTCCCAACGGGATGGTGTGTCTTGCCCATCATCGTCATGTTGAATCGTGATCGCATCGTCGCCAAGCAATTGCGTGATTCCGGCCAACATCACCTCGGTATCATCTGCTTGTAATGGGCGGTGAATAATCGTGGTGCCGCGAGCGAGAGCAGCGAGAACCAACGCCCGATTGGTTAGACTCTTGGAGCCGGGCGGAGTCAGAGACAAACGGAACGGTTCGTTGATCGTCACCTGCGGATACGGGTCGGGGAGATAATCTGGGTGATGATGCAAGCGGCGTCCTTTGATGGCTTCGTCTGCAAACAGATACTTGTGCGTTGGCTTGCAAAGGCGAATCTTATTCTTTGCGGAAGACGGCTACAACATGTTCCACCGGGACGACAAACAGGCGGTTGTCGCCTTCAAAATCAACCGGAATTGCTTCCTTGGGGTGAAACAAGACTCGGTCATACTGTCGAATGGGATAATCTTCATCGTTGTCGATGACAGAGCTGATTGCGACGATGCGGCCTGTGAGCGTGGGAATCTCCACCTTGTCGGGCAAATGAATCCCGGATTTGGTCTGCTTCTTGTCCTCATCCTTGCGAATGAGCACCCGCATTCCGATGGGCTCGACTACTTCGACGCGATCACTCGCTTTGGGTTTGGATGAACCGGGTTTGGCCATGATTGACAATGCTTTCTTCAAACAAGGGGATATCGGCGAAGCAAACGAGCATAGAAAGGCGGGCAGTCGCCTGATTCCTCTCTAGGAATCAACCATCGGCAATCACGCCTTGCTTTGGCCTCTATGATAGGGGCAGTCTGGTGATCGGCCGACCGTGCAGCCTGAGATTTAGGCAGCCCATTACGCTTCACCTGCAGCAGTGCATGACCCCAACCACTCTCTCCCGCCTGTTTCACTTACCCCAAGGAGCCCGACGGTGGACGCTCTATCCTCAACGTATTTATCCCAACTCGAGAATGCAGACCCCGAAGCAGCAGATTTGATTCGTCATGAAGCGGGCAGGCAGGAATCGACGATCGAGTTAATCGCGTCCGAAAATCATGTTTCGACCAATGTCATGCACGCCATGGGCACCTGCTTGACCAACAAATATGCAGAGGGGTATCCGGGCAGGCGATACTACGGCGGATGCAAATACCACGACGCGATCGAGCAACTCGCTCGTAATCGAGCCAAAGAGCTTTTTGGTTGCAAATACGCCAACGTGCAACCACACTCCGGCGCTCAGGCGAATATGGCGGTCTTCATGGCCATGTTGTCGCCCGGCGATACATTCTGCTCCTTGGTACTCTGTGATGGCGGACATTTGTCGCACGGAATGCGGTTGAATTTCTCGGGCAAATATTTCAATCCCGTGCATTACCCGTTGATCTACGACACCGGCAGCCCACGATTTGAACACATTGATTATGATGCGGTCCGAGATATGTGTTTGGAGCACAAACCAAAGATGTTGCTGTGCGGATATTCTGCGTACCCGCGCACCATTGATTTTGCCAAATTCCGCGAGATTGCAGACGAAGTCGGCGCCATTCTCATGGCCGACGTGGCTCATATCGCGGGCTTGTGTGCATCTGGTGAGCATCCGAGTCCCTTCCCGCATGCTCATGTGGTGACCACCACTACGCACAAAACGTTACGAGGACCACGAGGTGGGTTGATCCTGACCAACGATCTTGATCTCCATAAGAAATTCAATAGCGCATTGTTCCCGGGAGTTCAAGGTGGGCCGTTGATGCATGTAATTGGATCCAAAGCGGTTGCATTTGGTGAAGCTCTTAAACCCGAATTCAAAACGTATTGCATCCAAGTCAAGAAGAACGCCCACGCATTAGCGGAAGCGTTGAGCGGGCTTGGTTACCGATTGTGTTCCGGCGGAACAGACAATCATCTCATGCTCGTCGATTTGCGCACCCGCGACGAAAATCTTACCGGCAAGGATGCAGAAGCGTGGCTCGAGGGTGCGGGGATTATTACCAACAAGAACGGCATCCCCAATGACCCACGCCCACCCATGGTAACCAGTGGCTTGCGTCTAGGAACTCCCGCCACGACGACGCGCGGCATGAAAGAAAACGACATGGGAACCATTGCCGCTTGGATTGATCGCGTATTGGGATCAAATGGTGATGAAGCAACATTGACTGCCGTGCAAAGCGAAATTGCAGAATTTTGTAAAGGGTTCCCGCTGGAATTTTGATGACTAGATCACATGATTGAAATCATGTGATTGATCACGGATGACGGTGTCATCCGCCATGCTTCGGACGATCGTCGCCCGGATGTGTTACGATCTTATTCTTCTTGGTGTCCTGTTCTGCGACATACTTTCCAAGGATGCGGACTATTTTTTCTTGCAATTCCTTGGCTTTGGCGGTGGGAATTCTCGCAGGGATGTCGTTCACCAAAATGGCATAGGCACACGTGTGGCCAGCGTCTGATGTAACGTACCCGGACAAACACGACACGCCACGCATGTATCCGCTTTTTCCTCGTACCAGAGCATCGTCGACTGTAACCGTCTTGAACCGTTTGCGCAATGTTCCAGTTTCATTGGCCACCGCAAGTGAATCGAGATACATGTTGCGCATTGTTTCACTTTGACCGTACATTAGCCCTAACCAATGCGTAAGCAAAAGCGCCGTCAGGCGATTGTCGCGGCTCAACCCAGAACCGTCGGAGATCACTGCTTGGGTCGCTAATCCAGGACCTAGATGTTTGCTCAATTGTGCTCGTATGATGGCAGCTCCGTTTGCCCAGCTCCCGGACTGCCCCGTTCCTGCATGCCCCAACCGTTTGAGCAATGCCTCGGCGTACATATTCTCGCTATCCGTATTTGCTCGCCTCAATACGGTGTCCAAACGTGTTTGAATTACTCGGCCAAAAGGCGCTGAGTTGAATTGCTCATCACCTTTCGCACTTCGCACGTTCTGTACTAGAATGCCTTGATCCTGAAAACGCTTGCGAATGTATTGCCCGTAGATTTCCGCCGGATCATGCACTGTAATCGTCGTTTCTCCCGGCAATCGGATCTTGCCCGAAATGGTGAAATCATTGGTATTTTGTTTTCGATCCAGCCACAAGGCATTTCCTTGTCGAGATGTTCCTCGGCCTATGGATGTGGCTTTGTTTCGCACCATGATCCACGAATCGATGTTGGGCTCAATTCGGTAGGTTGGCGCAATACCCTCCTGTTTGGACGGTCGAAAATAGAACCGGGCGACGTTGCCATAGAAATTGAACCCAGCTACCTGCGCTCCATACGAACGGACCAAATCTTCCGCCATCCACGAAGGATGATGAAACACTGAATCAAATACTCGATCATCAATGATGAGTTCCGGAATGTTGGTGATCTTGGCGGCCTGAATATCTTCGATCCAGAAGTTGACCAGATCGTCAACCGTGATTTTCATTTCACGCAAGAGGTCAGGGTCACCGAGGCCCGGATCGCCTGAACCATGGATGATGACTGAGTCATCGGTCGTGCGTAGGAGTTGCGTCTGAAATCGAAAGTCGATCCCCAGACCGAGAAGCGCTGCCCCTGTGGTGATCAATTTCATGTTGCTTGCGGGGATCATCGATTGCTCGGCATCTTGCGTAGCAAGCACCGTATCTAATTCCAGATCTACACAATGAAAGGTAACTGTCGCATCACCCAATGCCAATGCGTGGAGCAGTTGATCGATTTCCTGCTCAACGTGTACGTCCGATGTGCCCGCTGCTGTCGCATTGAGTGGAGAGAAGAATAGTGCGAGCACGCTGGCCAACACAATGACGAGCACAGTGTTGGAAGAGGATCGTTTCACCCCCTGCCCTGCAGCAGCCTTTGTAAACGGCACTACATCCGCAGCACGAAAAGTGTGGGACGAAGGGCGACCAATAAAACTCATACTACAAAGGGCTCGCATGGATTGCAAATCTCCCGGCTGAATCTCAAACTGGAATATACCGTCGACAGGCCGTCCCTGCATACTTCGGCCAATTGAGGCGAGTTGGTCAAATCAATCATTCGTCCCAGGCCACATTTCATGTTCTAGAGGCCTACTCGACGGTCACGCTCTTCGCCAGATTCCGGGGTTTATCCACATCGTGCCCTCGCAACAAGGCGGCGTGATAGGACAGCAACTGTAATGGGACCGTCGTTACCAACGGCTGCAGCGGTTCTGGAACATGAGGCACATAAAAAATCTCATCCGCATGCATTTTGATGTCATTGTCGCCCTCCGAGGCGACCGCAATTACTCTACCGCCTCGACTGCGAATCTGTTGCATATTTGAGACGATCTTGCTGTATTGGCTGTTCTTCATGGCCACGAAAACTACGGGCATGCCATCATCAATCAACGCGATCGGACCATGCTTAATTTCAGCTGCGGGCATGCCTTCTGCATGAATGTAACTCAGTTCTTTGAGTTTGAGAGCACCTTCCATCGCAACTGGATAATTGTAACCACGACCAAGAAAGAGCCAATTATCGCGATCCACATAGCGGGCAGTCACTTCGCGTATCGAATCTGATTGTTCGAGAATGGATTGAATTTTGTCCGGAACTGCTTCGAGTTCTTTGAGCATTTCCGCAACGTATTCGGCGCTAAGGTATCGCCTTCGGCCAAGATACAGACTGATGAGCACCATCACCGTGAGTTGGCCAAGGAAGGCCTTGGTTGAAGCGACGCCGATCTCTGGCCCCACCCGCAGGTACACTCCGGCATCTGTCACCCGTGAAATGGAAGAGCCAACAACATTCACCACGCCGAGCGTTATTGCACCACGGTCTTTTGATTCTTGAAGTGCGGCCAACGCGGAAGATTGAAATCGCAAATCGGCTCGAAAATCTTGGGCTATTTCTTTCACCAAACGTCTGAAGGGAGCTTTGCGAATTATAGTTTCGGTAGATTTTTGATACTTTCTAATTTCCCTCAAAGCGGCTTGTCCCGGTCTGTAGCTCTTTTTTCTCTTGTTCAATGGATCGATAGGGTACTTTTTGATGGGGGCCGGTCTCCTTCGAGGTTTAACAGCTTGAGGCAATCGGGTGACAGGGGAACGATACTTTCTAGCAGTTTGTTTGGTTCGAGCCATCTCTGAGATACCGAAAGGAATACACTGACTAACAATGTTTATTTAATAGGAATAAGAACAAAAAACGTTACACAGTCTAACAAAAAACATTCGGCTATGAATAATCGGATGGTGTCTGGCTTCATAAAAACAATCACTTTTTATAATAGCTTTGTTTGCTAGGAGGAGCGTTGCGCGATCGGACTTTTTCCGCCTTCTTTGTGATCTTGCCGGCTTCCTGAATTTCGGCCATCTGCTCGAACAATCGGATCAGTTCGCAAGGATAGAGATTGACCTGTAAAAAACGTTTAAACTACATTAATAATGAACAACGTTGTCATGTCTACCTTTTCGGTGTTGTGCACAGTTCCGTCTGGTCGAAGGAGAAATTCACCGATAGTTATTTGCTGGAAATCGTCCTTGGCAAACCAACGCCAACCGCGACCTAAAAAATTTTTTAATTACTCTCTAGACACTCAAACGAATCGGAGCTAATTACCGCGAGTTCCGAAGTAGTGAATTTCCGATCGGGTGAAATTGTCTTGAGCCACCTTTGGTTTGTCCTGTTCTTCGTCGGATGAATCGGAATCAGAGGAATCGGTTTTCTTGGCCTTTTTGGCTTTCGCATACTTGTCCAATTTGGCCAAACGTTTCAAAATTTTGCTTTGATCGGGTAGCTGCTGTTCCTGTTGAGACAATTCGGCCATTATAGTAGAGAGAGCAAGAGAGATGAGCGTTCGGGTTCAAGAGATAACACCTCAACTGACGA
>PJEL010005138.1_pt1 | contig 10603 bp, 7 predicted proteins | sample 1853271 | NCBI WGS metagenome assembly PJEL01 (sample SAMN08108733, study PRJNA415343) | Invertebrate metagenome, whole genome shotgun sequencing project. | host: Globobulimina | place: Sweden: Gullmar Fjord | collected 2015-08 | reverse complement strand
TTGAAGAATCTCTATAAGCCGATATGGCTCTTGATTTTGGGTATCAAACTCCGCTAATAAATCATCCTGCCATTTCATACAAATTAATCCTCATGATAATTATAAATCTCTTTTGCTTTCTCGATTTCCCCCGGTAGATCTTTAAGAAGAATCTTATATTCACTCACATTATCCCGAATATGTGTTCTCAGCGAAGGAGAAAGTATTGCCTCCATACCTGGCATCGCAGAGTATTCCATCTGCGTGGCCAGATATTCAGATAGTTGCAAAATACCGGGGATACTATTAGCTGCAATGTTTTCCTGTAATTTATGATGATTGCGAATGCCGTTTTGAACTTCGACAGGCAGCTTCCACTCCTTTGCCAAATGGTATCCAACAGTACAATGGTTTGTGCCTATGAACTCGGATTCATACTCAGTAAACAATTTTTGGCCTGCTTGATTTGCGTTATAAGCTTGTATGAACTGCTCTGAAGCCACCTGATCCTCAACGATAATACCTATGTCATGAAGAACACCGCACAGAAAGACATCTTCTGCTTTTTTGCTAAATATGCGTTCTGAAATCATCTGGCAACAGATGCCAACAACAGCACTATGAAGCCATAATCGTTCTCTTGAAAAAGCATCTCCATTTTTCCCCTCTTTAAATATATCCTTGAGAGCCTCAACAACAACCATGTTACGGATATTATCCAGACCTAAATAGACTACAGCGTCAGAAACACTTTCAACTTTTTGCATAAGACCATAATATGCACTATTGACCAATCGAAGCACTCGTAGAATTAATGTGGGATCGAGTTTTATCACTTCTTCCAAATTCTTCACGGTTGTATTTTCATAACCCAAAAGCTGGGTGAGACGAATTGCTATATGGGGCAGGGTTTTTATTTGTTTAAATTTTTTTAGCAGTTTAACAGCTGTCACCATGAGGGTAAGTCTCTCCCAATAAATTATTTACCAAATATATGCGACCGACTGGATCAATCTCTAACTTTTAGAAACCTATTTTCGATAGTTTCGCTGCCATGCTTTCCTTATCTACAGGTTTAACGATAAATTCGTTACATCCGGCCTTGAAACATCCAAGAACACTATCTTTATGTGAGTGGGATGTTACCATAATAACTTTAACTCTCTCTTCTTCCGGGATATTTTTTTCTTCTTCTAACTCCCTTATATGCAGTAACAAATCGACTCCATTCATATCCGGAAGCTCGATATCAAGTGTGATCAAAGAAAAGGGGCGCCAATCTTGCCAGGCCTTTTTAAATTCTGAAACCGTATTCTCAGCGTTCTCTGTTAAAACACACTCGCCAAATTCTGATAATATATACCGCATTGTTTTTCTACCTACAGACTCGTCATCAACTATTAAAATTCTCATTAGCATCTCCTTTCTTTACAAACAATCTGAAGAGACCATAATATAAACCATATCCGGTCACCAGCCTGTCATCTTTTGAGCTTCTTTACCTTGCATACAAGTAATCTTTTAGATTTTTTTTGTATCGGGGAGCAACAGCTTGAATATACGCAAATGCTTTAATAAGTACTCTTTTTCGTTCAGACACTATTCAGGACAATGTTCTTCAAAGCATTTCGGACAGACACCATGTGAGAATTCAGCTTTAGAATGTCTGCTGACATATCTTTCCACTGATTGCCAAAAACCTTTTTCATCTCGAATCTTCTTACAATAGCTACATATGGGAAGTATCCCTTCAAGCGTTTTAATGGTTTTTGTGGCTTGCCTCAGCTCTTTGTTGATTCGGGTAAGCTCTCGCATCTGTTGCATGGAATGCTCATACGTGGCAAACAACAGATCAAGAATTTGAATTCGGTCAGAGTTAATGAGATGTTTTTGACCGGCAAAATAGATCTCTATCCCAAAATCAGCATGGGGATTTTGCCTCAACTCGCGATTCGCCAAAATATAACGGATTTGAGAAAGCAATAACGTTGGATTAAAGGGTTTGGTCACAAAGTTATCAGCGCCACATTTTAAGCCATTGATGATATCTTCCGGCTCTATGAGAGATGTTACCAGAATTACAGGGATATTACTAAGCTCTTGTTTGGACTTAACAGCCCTACATAGGTCATACCCGTTCATGTTGGGCATAACTACATCACTGAGGATTAGATTAGGGTTATTTTCACTCAGGTAGGACAAGGCTTTTTTTCCATCTGCCATAACGGTAACATGAAAATCGTTTGATTCCAAAAAAAGCCGGATGGCCATAGCGTCTGCAGCGCTGTCTTCGACAACTAAAACTTCGACTTTCTTAGTTAACGCCTCGACCACGGATAGTCTCCTTTGTCCTTGATTATGACACCACAAATAGTAAAATCCCACCGAAAAACAGCATGCTAAAGATAATATTGTATCTATGACAGAAATTAAAAGACAGTAAAACTCTGTGTATTTTTCCTGAGTCCTTTTACGTAATATTTACTGGTTACTGGTTTATTTATAGGTTGTGGTTAATTGAGTAGTTTACTCTAACTGTACATTTTATACAAAAAAACTAATAAAAACAAGGTGAATATTTCTGCTTTACAGTAGACCATTTTTTTTACAAGCCCCAAGGGGAATAAACTCTAAACTCATTTGATTTGTACTGCTGTTTACCAGATGGTTCAGTCGCAGGCTTTACATGACAATTAGTTGAGGTGTCTATTGGCGAATTTGTTAAATAATATATAAAATCTATGACAAGTTTCAGGTTAGAACAATCAGGGGAAAAAGCTAAATAGACTTGATGCAAAGTACAAAACAAGCTATAATATAGCACATTTTTTAAAATTTATTTTTATTTGTTCACAATAAGATTCTTTGAGGGCTAAATCTCCTTAAATAAATCGATAGCGCCATTACCATGATTTTCACACTCTATAAATTTGATGCTCTCGTAAAAAGTATTAAGCTTCTCCTTGTGCCAAACACATAATACTAAACAACTGAAAGGAGTTAATTCAATGATACAATTTTTTAAAAAAAACCTTGGGTTTAAGTTTGCCGGGTTATTATTTTTAACTCTATGCCTGGCATTTATAATAATGATTTTTTCCATATCCCACATTAATTCTTCACAGACTTCAACCATAAAAAATCAAATCTCAACGTTATTAAACAATGTGAAAACTGATGGCATGAGCCAGGAAGCAATTTCAGATTTTAATGCATCGGCACAAACACTGAAAGAACTCCCGGAAAAATTGGAAACTGCTACTTTCAGCTGGAATATATTAACACTGCTTCTCTCTTTTATACTTGTTATGATATTAATGTTGGTCATTTTCAGGCTGATGTTTATTAATCCTTTAAAAATACTTACTGAAGATCTGCAACATTCGATTCAGGGGGATGAGCGGAATTTAACAGTCAGAGTTTCTATCGACAGGATGGATGAGATTGGCATACTTGCCGGATGCGTTGATACATTTATTTCCAATTTAGATAAAATTATAATGAATATAGGCAGAAAAACAGAAACTATTGCCGCTGCTTCGTCAGAAGTATCCGTTGTCTCTGAGCAGATGGATACGGAGTCAACAGATTTATCAGAAAAATCTAATTCAGTCGCAGCAGCTGCAGAAGAGATGAATGCAAGTATGCATACAGTTGCCGCTGCCAGTGAAGAAGCATCTACAAATATATCAATAGTTGCAGACGCTGCAGGCCAGATGCAGACTAATATAACAGGGGTTGCGCAAAATTGTGAAGAAGCCAGAAAAATTTCGAGTAGTGCATTGGAACAAGTTGATACGGCGACCGAGAAAGTCGGACACCTTGGAGATGCTGCAAATGAGATTGGAAAGGTGACACAGGTTATTACTGAAATTGCAGAACAAACAAATCTCCTCGCTTTAAATGCCACTATTGAAGCTGCACGGGCCGGTGAAGCAGGAAAAGGGTTTGCTGTCGTTGCAGAAGAAATTAAAAATCTCGCATCTCAAACAGCAGGGGCAACCCAAAGTATACGGGAGCAAATTGAAGGGATTCAACAATCGACTGAAGAAACAGTTCATGAGGTCAGTAATATTTCCCAGGTAATAACAAATGTTGATGGGATAGTTAACGAAATAGTTATTGCCATTGAAGAACAGTCAGAGTCAGCAACTGAAGTTGCAACAAATATCGAGCAGGCCTCAATTGGGATTTCAGAAGTTAATGAGAATGTAGCACAGAGTTCACAGGTGGCTGCTGAAATTGCAAGTGATATTACAACGGTCGACTCTGTTGCAGCTGATATGTCGGAACGAGTTACCAATATGGCAAGCGGAGCAAAAGACCTTGATAAACTCTCCGTCGATTTACGGGGAATGATCTCAATGTTCAAGGTTTCACTAAGTGAGAGTCCAGAGACTTCTGACACACTTTTATCTGAAAAAGATATTCCGGATTTATTTCCATGGACTTCTGCCATGCAATTATCAATCGAGGAAATTGACACTCATCACAAAGAGCTTGTAAGGTTAATCAACCAATTGCACAAGGCGATGCGAATGCAAAAAGGTTCAAGTCAACTTGAGATTATTTTGAATAACCTTGTGGAGTATACAGTCTTTCATTTTGGTTTTGAAGAAGAGCTTTTTGCAAATTTTGAATATCCTGATCAAGACAAGCACATAGAAACACATAAAAATTTAATCGCTAAAATTAACTCTTTTAAAAATGATTTCAAACAGGGTAAAGCGACTGTAAGCCTCGACTTAATGGGTTTTCTAAAAGACTGGTTAAAAGAACATATTCTCAAAACAGACAAGCAATATGTACCATTTCTAAAAGAAAAAATGAATAAAAGCTAAACCACCTATTCCTGTAAAAAATATCATAAAAAAAGGGCGACCAGCTGGGCGCCCTTATATGTTATCGCATCAAATTTTCTATCTCACACCACCCGCTGAACCTTCAGAGATATGTACTTCAAAATAGTCCGCTAAACTTTCAGATTTTGTTGAGTGCAAGGCATCTCAATGTGAAGTAGTAGCGAAGCTACGTCGAACATTGAGTAACGCAGCAATCGGCAAAATCTGGAAGTTTAGCCTATCCGATTGGGGTGTTTTTGATGAGATCCCAGATACCACATGGGCAGGCACTCTTACAAAAACCACAACCTATACATTTTTCATCATCAACAACATACTCAAAAGGTATTTTGCTGCCTAAGATTTCCTTTCTTGTTATTGCCACATTTGGACAAACAGCAACGCAGATTCCACAATCACGGCAATTACCACATGAAGCGCACTCATTTCCACAATGTTCAAGATCTGAAAAAGATGAGACACGGGGGTTGAAATATTCTAAGGTAATCCTTTTAGGATCTATAATTTCAGCAGTTTGCCGAACCTTCTTTTCACCTTTAAGCATGTCTATAATTGTCTCAGAAGCTCTTCTGCCTGCACCGATTACATCTGTAATAAGACCTAAACCCGTTATATCTCCAATTGCAAAAACTTTTGGATCACTTGTCTTGCCGTTGTTATCGACAATAATCCTTCCGTTCACGACATCAACGCTTTCAGGTAAAAAGTCGAGATCAGGCATATCACCAATTGAGATAATAACAGTATCAGCAGGAAGAGTCTCCCCATCTTCAAGAACTACACCTTTTTCTGTAATTTCTTTTGTAAAGCACGGCCATTTGAATTTAGCTCCAGCGGCTTCTGCAGCCTCTTTCTCTTCTCCGAATGCTGCCGGTTCCTGGACGTCAATTAATATAATATCTTCTGCTCCGAATCTTTTTGCTTCGGTTGCAGCATCACATGCAGAATTACCAGCTCCAATTATTACAACATTCTTCCCAACGGTAATCTGTTCTTTTTTTGCATCGGCAAGAAAGTCCATACCGGTAATCATTTTTTCTTTACCTGGGATATCAAGCATTCTAGGTTTTTGTGCACCTGTTGCTACGACTGTATAATCATTATCATCAATAATTTTATTCAAATCAATCTTGGTAAGTTCCGCAGAAAGTTTAACATGTGTAATAACTTCATTAATTCTATCGAGTTCAGCATTCAAAACATCGCCCGGAATTCTGCTTTCAGGAATTACCTTAGCAATTTTCCCACCAAGGGTTTCCCCGGAATCATAAACTGTTGCTTCATGACCTGCCAGCGATAATTGCCATGCAACTGAAATACCTGAAGGGCCACCACCAATAACAGCAATTTTCTTACCGCTTGACTCCTGAATCTCCGGGGTTTTAGCAGATATACTTGCTTTACCTAATTGTTTTACATCGATCGCAGCCATTGAAGAAGATTGACGTGTACATGCTCCCATACATGGATTGGGACAAAGGTAACCGCAAACGGTTGCTGGAAAAGGTGTATAACCTAATGCAAGTTTAACGGCCTCATCAAGCTTTCCATCTCTGACAAGTCCCCAGCGTTCATCCACCGGGATTCCTGACGGGCAGGTTGCCTGACATGGAGCCATATATTTTTTATTTTCCCAAACCGGCACAAACCGTCTCAATTCACCTGTAGTGATGACGTCAATATGGCTCATATCCAGATCAGATAAGTCACCAATAATTCCGCCTTTTCCGAGTTCTGCATCCCATACTTCTGAATGAAACTCAGCCATTGAGCGGCTAGTTACCCCCTTTTTTTCCTGGGGTGTATAGGCTGTAATAAGACGCCATTCGTCTCTTTTAGTAAGAGTATCCAGGAGCTCACTTTTGCAAATTTTTCCAAGATATACTTTAAGATTCTCTTTCAGCCAGTTCCAGTCTGCATCGCTAATGTCAATAAGTTTGGCATCACTAGTGCTGTAACCATCACAGGGGCCCCGGAAAAAAAGAGAACCTCCAACCATCCCGACCAAAGGTCTGTAACCTAAAATATTGTCCGAATTTTGAGAATCAACACCACATACAACAGCAATACCACCGGCCATAAACTCACCAAAATAATCACCAACGGAGCCTAAAACCCATAGTTCAGGCGGCTCAAAGCGAGGATTACGTTTGGTCATTGTCATACCACGGGCACCGATATTCCCTTTGATATAAACCTTACCCTGAGCCATGGCATTACAGGTACCGTTTGTTGCATGGCCGTGGACAACTATTTCAGCTCCCGCATTCAGCCATCCGATATCGTCCGATGCAGGGCCTTTTATTTCTATTTTAGTATTTGGGAAACCTAACGATCCGGTTCGTTGCCCGGAAGCTCCTGTTATTCTGACATTTACAGGCTCACCATTTGTTTGCCAAAGCCTGCCGCCGATTCCATGCTGTCCAAATGCTTCAACTTCTATATTTCTATGACCCGAAGCAACAGCATCCTGGATAAGCCCTTCCAGCACTCTGGACTCGAGCCTCTCACCATCTTTTTTTCCTGAAATTTTAAAATACTTTATATCGCTCATGGAGTATCTCCAGTTAATTCACACAAATTTTATTCGTCAAAACTATTTTTTAAAACAACAATTCTACCCTAATAAAAATTAAACCACATACGAAATATCAAGACGTTCTGCAGCATCTTTATCGTTAATACCAAGAGCATCAGACATTCCTATTGGAAGAGACGTAGATCTTCCAAGAGGAGCAACGATCTTTTTCAGGTCGGTATCAAAACTTGTATACATGTCAACCAGACGCTGAGCAACATGCTCCGGATCAAGCCTTCTGTACAAACGTGGATCCTGCGAAGTAATACCTTTAGGACAAATACCAAGATTGCAGACATTACACCGATCAGTTTCAGAACCTATACAACCTGCAGCTGCCTGCATTGCATATTTACCGGTCTGAACACCACTTGCACCTAACATAATCAGTGCTGCGGCATTTGCGGCAAGATTACCATTTTTACCTATACCTCCGCCTGCAAAAAGTGGAATTTCGTTTTGCTTTCCTACTGTTACAAGGTTATTATAACAGTCTCTTAAGCTTGATGCGATTGGATGCCCCATATGGTTCATCGATACATTATATGCAGCCGCCGTACCACCATCTTCACCATCTATCGCAAGTCCTGCAGCAAATGGATTTCTTGCTATATTGTTTAATACGGCAAGAGAAGTTGAAGAAGCAGATATTTTTGGATAAACAGGAACTCTAAACCCCCATGCCATAGACATAGACTGAATCATCTTGGCAACAGATTCCTCAATTGAATACTGAGTCTGATGCGTCGGAGGGCTCGGCAGACTTGTTCTTTCAGGGACACCCCTGATTGCAGCAATAAGTTTGTTAACTTTATGCCACATCAACAATCCACCATCACCCGGTTTTGCACCCTGCCCGTATTTTATCTCTATAGCACACGGGTCGACTTTCATTTCAGGAATTGCATGGATAATTTCATCCCATCCAAAATACCCACTGGCAACCTGTAAAATTATATATTCGAGAAATTCTGAACGAAGTAAACGTGGAGGACAGCCACCTTCACCGGTACAAATACGAACCGGCATATTCATCTCTTTATTCAGATAGGCAACACCCATCTGGAGCCCTTCCCACATTGTAGGTGATAAAGCACCAAAAGACATTCCACCAATAATGAGAGGATAAATTTCTTTAACAGGTGGAGCCCAGCTATTCTCTTTCAAATGCAAAAGCTGCTCTTCCGGGGATAAAATTCTTCCCAGCATGGTACGAAGTTCGAACTCATGACGGCCGGCATCTAATGCAGGGTCCGTAAGCATTGAAATTCTTGTAAACTTAATCTGATCAAGTAAACCATCACCCGATTTTCTACGACCACCTCTTTTTATAGATTGTCCGCCCTGATCAATGTGATATGGCTGCTTTGGGTCCTCATCGTTATGCACAGGAAAAATTGCATCGGTAGGACATACCTGGGAACACATGGCACAACCAATACAGGCAGCGGTAGGGTCAGTTTTCTGACGGATCCCATTCCAGGTTTTATAGATATTTGAAGGAGCTTTCAAAACTCCTAATCCGACAGGGGTCTCAACAATCCGTTTTCGAAAGACTGTGAGTTCAATTGTTTCAACAGGGCAAACAGCTGTACATTGCCCGCAAAGAGTACATTTATCTTTATCCCACTCAATTTGCCAGATCAGATCTTTTAAACTTAGTGAGGAAGGTGTAATTTTTCCGATTGTCGACATATTTTTACCTCCTGACGATCAGGCCCAACAATTGCTGTGTCCAGATACATTGGTTGAAAATCTTTTGTTTTATCTCTATCAGGTATAGCATGATCTAAACCGCATGTTTCAGAAGAAAATGCAAAGACCCCCGGCTTACCGCCAATAATTCCCGGACGAAGTTTTTTCCTGTCCTGTGCCATAAAAAGAGAATTATCAGGCAAGCTCCCAATAATGCAATTTGGGCCGTCAATAATCATTCTTCGGCATGATGTTTTAAGTGCTGAAAGCATTTTTTCATCAGGGTGCTCGTTTATTGCTTCTGAACTCAAAGGAGTTATAATATGCTTATAATGATCAATTCCAAGGCCTAACTTCTTGTGCATATAATGTAGAATATGGGTAAACACCTCAGAGTCAGACTGAAATCCGGTATATCCCGGGAAATTCCTCGATTGAAGGAATTCACGGATTGGAGTAAACGCAGTATTTTCACCATTGGTCATGGTTGAATACCCTTGAAGAAAAAATGGATGGCAGGCATACAGATTTATCGCATAATTGGTGTTCTGACGACCCTGAGCCATTACAATACGAGCTTTTAACTCCTCACGTTCCAACTGGAGATATTTCCCAACTGTTAAAGGGTCACCAATCTCCTTGATCATTATAATATCCGGCCATAGTGAAAAAACAATTATATCATTTTTTTCACTACCCATTGCACGAAGCTCTAAACGAATTCTGGTCAGCTCTGTATGAATTTCTGTTTCACTGTACTCTTCCCACGATTCCGGATATTCATAAGCCCTTATTAGATACACATCTCTTTTAGGTACTCCATCAGGTGCTTCTTTTGAAAGCTTAAAAGAAATCTTGTGTTTAGTCATAAAGCCGATTTCCATCATATAAACATCAAGACGCTTAAGCCCCTCTTCAGTAAATATTCCGGAAAGAATAGGAGCATCTTTCATTGTTTCAAATGCTCCTCCAAGATCACGCATAACAAGTCCGACTCCAGAACCATCATGCCCTTCACGCATAATATCAAGCGCTTCAAGGGCGACAATCGGAGAGACAGGTTCGTTACTTGTTATTGAAAACAAACGGCACATCTTTGGTTTCTCCTTGTTGTTACAAATCAAACATATTTATCAGCAGGATTATTAACTAAAAAACGACCTGCCGGTTATTTAACAGAAACGGAATAAGTTACAGGAATATTAAAATTAAATCAATAGTTTTTGGAGCACAGAACCGAACAGTACAAAAAAATAATCCCGAATAATTAATGCAAAAGCCACAATAAACAAGCTTTTAACCAGGTTATTATGCCACAGGGTTAACAAGCATACAAGTATAAAATCAAGGACGACTCAAGATAAACATTTGAAAAAATTGTATTTATATCATAAAAAAACCAAAAAACATAACTATATACAGCTATCTTATTTTGTACATGGTTGAATTTTTGCTCTTTTTGTTGTATGATTTCATTTTTTCAAGAAGT
>PJEL010005136.1_pt1 | contig 10604 bp, 11 predicted proteins | sample 1853271 | NCBI WGS metagenome assembly PJEL01 (sample SAMN08108733, study PRJNA415343) | Invertebrate metagenome, whole genome shotgun sequencing project. | host: Globobulimina | place: Sweden: Gullmar Fjord | collected 2015-08 | reverse complement strand
CTTGGATTCTTGGATGCTCCAGAAAGGAATCCAACATTCCAAAGAATCCAAAAGGTAGACGTTTGTTTCGATGAAGATTCATTCACCAAGTCCTGCCATTTTCTCTCTGTTTGAAGAGCTGATTGTGCTTTTGGATGGGAGACTGGTGTATTGTGGTGGGGCTACCACGACGTCAGCAGAGTATTTTACGTCGTATGGATTTCGTAAACAGTCTTTGGACCAAACAGATGCGGATTGGTTGGATGAAATCGTTGTTCGCATATCAAGGATGGGAAAATCAGAGGAATTAGCCGCTATTTACAGGAAAAGCAGTTTATGGTACAATAACGAAGCAAAGATTGATAGAATGAATCCTAATATTGGTGTCAATGCTGACAAAGTACAAGCATCTCATGGAAACCAATCATGGCTCCATCGTTCTGGGTTTTGGGCCACTTGGTGTATTTTGAGGTACAGACTTCCGGCAGACTTTAGAATGACGGGGTACATCCTGCCTAGGATCCTCCAAATAGTGTTCATGACTCTTCTCCTGTACACCGTATTTTTAAATGTTTCCAGAGATGCAGAGGCTTCCAACGTGACAGACACGTTGGAGAATGCGCTTGCCAAGCCTTTGCAAACAATGACAGCCCTTTGCCTTTGGGTAAGTATACCTCTGTTTGCGTGTACCTCAATTATTCCCAGCGTGTTTCAAGAAAAGCCTATATTTCTAAGAGACAAAAAATCTGGATGCTATAACGCTGGATCATATTTGATTGCCAAGCTACTCCAGGAGACTCTGCGAGATATATTCTTCTATATGATTGCAGCTTGCTGTGTCTGGTTTGCATTGGGCCTTTCAGGCTCATGGGTCATATTTTGGCTGGTATTTCTGGTCACCTTAACCATTGGAACGATCATGGCATATTTCCTTGCATTTATTTGCCCAAATACAGAAAGTGCCATCATTCTCTGCTCTGCAATCAACATTATCTTCCTCAGCTTTGCTGGTGTCTTGATCAGAGAAACCAACATCCCAGTGTACTGGAAATGGGTTGTGTATATTAACCACATGCACTATGCCTGGGCATCACTCATGAAAAACCAATTTCAGGCAACAGATAACTTGGGACCTTTTGATATCGAGGTCTTTTCGTATTTTGATCTTGACAACTCCCTGACATGCTGGGACTACTTGGGTGTCTTGGTTGGATTTGCCTGCATGTACTTCATCCTTGCCTATCTATCCCTTCGATACATTAACTATGGCAAGCGATAGAATGTTTCCTACTGTAGATTTCATGACTACAAGTATTTTGCGGTACGTATGATCAAAGGTATAAACCCTTGCCAAGGGCTCAGTTAGGGTATCGATCGATCGACTAATCGTGATCCAATGATGACAACTAGTAGAGGATTACAAAGTACACTCGAAGCACGGCAATGAACTCGTTGAATTTTATCATATATATATACCTAAATATGCAGAATCTATAGAATATTACACATACTAGTCGTATTGAAAATCTATTTGTGTATGCAACGTCGAGAAAAGATTGCTTTGCCAACTATGGCCCTCGCCATGCTTTTGCTGGTTTGTCTTGGAGACACTATACTCTCTGTCTCAGCTTCAACTCATATGATAGATCATGGATCGCTTTCCAACGAGGGATGGGAAGGCTTGAACCCGGAGAGGAAAGTACCCGAAACGTCTCGGTTATCTCTGCTGACTCCTTACGGGCCAATCAGAATCTCTTTATTGTCTCAAAATGCACCTTTGACGGTTAATGAGTTGATTAAAGAGTCAAAAAGGCGTTTAAAGGCTTATAATGGGTGCGAATTTTACAGAGCTGAGGCCAGGGCAACTGTTGGGCCTCCATATGGCCTCATTCAAGGGTCGTTCAGGAAAGGAATGAAATTACCAAAGGAAAAAGAAGGCTCACGAAGCATTCAAGCAGGAGATGTGGTGATTTTACCGTCGTCGAATGACTTTTATATTGCCCTCCAAGACCATCCTGACTGGTCCAGTGCCCACACAGTGGTAGGCATTGTGGATGATTTCGTCACCCCGGATCTCATCTGCATACAGCCAACATTAAAGAGTATACATCCAACATATTCTACAGAGATGCAAATGCTAAAGGAACGCATTGATTTTGTTCTTACTGATGATATGTCTGAGATGATTATGCCAAAATTTATTGATGTCAACCTGATGGCCACAGCAATGGAGACGAATGAGGATTATGAGTATGAATATGTCGAAGATGGACAAAAAGAGGAACCTTTGGATCAAGTGGAAGAAAGAATGAGGTCGTTCAGGAAACAAGGTGATAAGAGTAAACCCATCAGGGCACCAGCTACCAAGCGCAACAGAAGGACCGGCGACTCGGATGTATGGGCTCGGGACGGCGTTATTAATAATAAGATGGTACAGCAAGGCAATGATAGATGGGATGATGCTGAAGATCAAGAAGCAGAACAGGATATGGACATAAGGGAGCCCAGTCCCCGTCACAAAAGACCTAGCCTTGTGAAGCATGTACAAATCACTGAGATCGCGGATGACGATACTATCAAGCCTCCAAATATCAAGAGCCGTCGCAAGAAAAGAGTAGAGAAATGGGATTTGTCCGCACAAGAAGATGAGATTCTCCAAGAAAGGGAGGAGGGAGATGAGAGAGATGAGACTGAAGAAGTGTATTAAAGTACAACTGCTTGCCATCCATGCATATATATACGCAGCAAAAAAATTTCCATGCTTCTCAATATTGTGTCGAGACGCATGAAATTGTTTCAGTAGTATTGATTTAGAAAAGAAATGCCATATAGCACATTGCCATGTACCAAGAAGATGATCCTATACCAAGAGAACTGGAACTAGAAACATTGTCATATAGGATCAATACCATGCTGAAGCTCTTGTAATAACTTTGCATCAAACAAGCTGCTTTTGATCACCTGGTCTGCCTCGTAAAAGGGATTCTTCAGCACATAATCACAGTAAAGCCTATACACCCTATCCTTCAACAAATTCATTGCATCTGCATGATTTGGACTCGTCACCATCATAAACGTTGTCCCAGTAAGAGTCTGATAGCTATTTAAGTCAAACGTATCCGCTCGAAGAACATGCGTCCCTCCAAGATGGTTCCCAGGCTGTGGAGACAGTTGTGACGAAATTCCACACATTCCAAACCAACTGCTTGCTAACCGTAATTTATCGTTAAAATCTATGACAGGATGTCTATTATCATTATCATATATATCTTTACTGTACAACAGACCCCCATTCCGTCCAACAATCCACAGAGAATAAATAGTTGGCCTGGGCGTAGTTCCTCCAGCCCCTCCTCTACCTTGAGGGTTGGTTATATCAGCAGTTGTCATTATATCATGTGCATAATATATATGTATATAAAATCTATACCTCCTGGCAAGAGGCAATCGTTTTTTAATTCGTCGAAATTCAAAGGTGATTGAATCATGACCAATGCAGTGGTACCCTGACACAACTCAATCGGATATCATGGAGTCTCTGTAGATGGATCGAAATCAAAGTATCTTTTCAAATCATCTAAGAATTAATGCAGAATTAACGCCAATGTGGATGAATAGAACCAGTGGTGTGGACAATTGAAATCTCCACTTGTGCATGTCACTGACAACCTTGTAACGTATGACGAGGAACTCTGGATCAGGCTCTGATTGGTATATGTATGTGTGATTAAAACATGGGTGAAATTACATGTTCTGTAAAGAAGCCTAGGCGTATTTTGTGCATTGGAGATCCTGTGTTGGATGTGGTTGCTCACTGCTCCACTCAAGTTCTTGAGAAACTTGGATTCGCGCATGGAGGATGTGATATAATCGATGAGAATGAACTTGATAGAGTACTTGAAGAGTATAAAGATGATTTTGGGGCGTTGACGCGCATTCCTGGGGGTTCAGCAGCAAACGTTGCCAAGTGCCTGGCAAAGCTCTATGCACCATATGGTGATGGGGAGGCAATGGTGTGCTTCACAGGCACGATAGGGTATGATGAAAGTGGAACATCGTATCGTATGGCAATGGAAGAGGACGGAGTTGATATGAAGTACGCTATTGTGCATCCTACAAAACAAAATGGCAGCTGTCTTTGCTTGGTGACACCAGACTGTCAAAGGACTATGAGAACATGTTTGAGGGCATCACAAGAGCACTGCCTCTCCACGAACCAAATCCGCAAGATACAGCCAGCATGGACGCATTTCGAAGGTTATTATGTCCATAAATCCGATTGTATCTTGGAGACGATGAAACATTTGAAGGAAATGGGGTCTGGAATATCATTTGATTTTGCAAGCTTTGATGTTGTCAAGATGTACTTTGATTTGTTCTGTAGCATCTTGGATGCACGAGTGCTCGATGTGCTGTTTTGTAATGAGCAGGAGGCCATACAATTTTCAGATATGCTACGTTTGAAGCGAGATGGGGAAGATTTAGAGTACGTGACCAAATTCATCAGCTACATGGTTGAGACATATGGACTGACCATGGTTGTCAGCCGTGGTGCAGATGGATGCATTGCAGGAACACGAGGAAATATTGGCACCACGACTTTTGCCCAGTCCCCTGCAAATAAAGTACAAGTTATAGATACCATAGGGGCCGGTGATCATTTTAGTGCTGGATTCTTGTATGCCTTGATGCATGATGCATCATTAGAGTGTGCGTGTCGTTGTGCATGCTTAGCAGGGGGAGCAGCAGTACAGGTACAGGGCGCTCATCTTTCACACAAACAGATTGAAATCTTGAAACATGACATAGATTCTAATATTTATTCATAGGTTACTATTTATCCATTACCAGCTATCTTCATCTGATGCCATCTCAACCTTGGCACTATACTTGGCACCACCAGACCCGCTTGCTCCTGCTGCATACCTGCCCCTGCGAGCGCCTCTGCCACCCTGGATAATATTACTAGGATCGACTTCATCTCCAGATAATCCAGCAACAATATCTGCATTATCCGCATCGTCAACTTTCTGCCTCTTTGGCTTGCCCTGCGATGGCCCAGGAGCATCCTCCAGGTCCTCTGCCTCTTCCTCTGGTCCTGCAACGTCATCATCATCGTCGTCATCGTCATCATCGTCATCATCGTCGTCATCTTCTTCCTCTTCACCACCAAAGTCGTCGTCATCGTCATCATCATCATCATCATCAACAAGGTTCTTGTCCACTGTCACCCCCTTTCCTTTCGTGTCAAGCACCTGTGCTTCCTCCTTTACCTCTTGTTCCTCCTCCTGTTTCCGTTCCTCCTCCCCCTTTGGAATTCCTGTATATTATTAATAGTAAAGTTGCAACGTCAAAAACACAAAAACCGTAGATGACACACTGCATCCCAGCCTTTTGACTTGACATGATCTGATTTCGACGTACCATCCGACATGATTCCCTTACCCTTTGTATTCTACTACTATTCAAGGAAATATTGTAAATTTATTTTTGATAATAGGACACTGTGATCAGAGTGCCTTGCATAAAAAAAAACGTAAAATTTGAACTATTTTGAAGTTTACAGTCAAATTTGACTGCAAATTGCCTTTTTGAACAACAGCAGACTCGTGTGAGCATCTGAGACGATAACAATTGACACTTTATTTTTCTATATTACTCTCGAAGGAATCGGTAGCAGCAGAAGGATGGATGAGCGTTTTGATATCCTCGACCCAGACAACCACGCCAGGGTCACTGGTCAGGAATTTCGGCACATTGTTCACAGGACGGGTCTTTTACACCGAGCTGTGTATTGCTGGATCTATGATAGAGATGGATACCTGTTACTCCAGCAGAGGAGTCCATTGAAAAAGATTGGTGCGTCACAATGGGACCTCTCTCTGGCTGAACACCTGCAACCTGGCGAATCGTACGAGGCAGCTGTGGTCCGGGGTCTCCGAGAAGAACTTGGATTGAATATACAATCTCTAGATACAAGCCTGGAGCGAATATCGGATGAACATCGTAGAGAATTGCACGGCATTGATAGTCAGGGGAATGAGTTTCATGATGTGGAGTTGGTCCAAAGCTGGAAATTAAAGCTTGCTGAATCACACAAGGATGTACACGTATCATTTGATGATGGTGAAGTTGTCAATGTACGTTGGATTGATTCAAATGAACTGGGTACCATGATGGGAACCAACCCAGATGCATGCACAGCATGGTTGCAAGCAGAGGCAAGGCTCTTGGATATCGTGTAACTGAATTTCCCTGATTCGTTGACCATCATCCCAGCTATATTGGTAGTATACGACAATGGGGTACGTCTCCAAGATTCTTGAAATATGATGACCAAACGTAACCAACCACCACGTCAGGTGACGTCTGCATGAATGCAGACTCAAATATTTGGGTCTGCGTCACTTTAAAGTGTCTGACGTACGTGATCGATCCCGGCTAGTCAGTAACTACTATGGATTTTCATCGACAAATGTCCATGTAGACCAGGACTATCGATGATGTTCAATTGATTTCATTTATTTTTTATTAGGCAGGATAATCTGTACTATTCGGGGCAATTACTGATTGAATCGCAAACGATCGTCGGTTCGTGTTGATTCAGAGTTTGAGTTATCTAGAGTAACTATACCGTTCAACGTCAGCCAGAGTGCCACTTGGATCCAAAGAAAACGAATTTTCACATTTTTTTGTTGAATTGTTGACAGAATTTGAAAGAAGCGATGCAAGTAGTGAGTATTAAGGTGTGTGGTTGGTTGACCCTATTAGGGTTACTGACCATTGTTGATATTGCCCTTGCAAGCTCGTATCCTGGGAAAGATTCATACTGTACGCTCGCATATCGCCATAAAAGAAAAGTATGGGTGAAAACGAGCCAGCAGCTTTCAAATGCCATCCGCGGAGCCAAGGCTGGAGATATGATCTACATGGCTGATGGAACATACCATGGAGCATTTGAATTCAGGAAAAAGAAGGGAAATAAATGGAGACCGATAACGTTGTGTGGATCAAGAAAGGCTGTAATTGATGGCAAAGGGAGGAATGTTGGTTTGCTGGTTCACAAGTCGGAGTACGTGAATGTTGTTGGGATTACTGTGAAGAATGCATCCAAAGGTATTCGCCTTGAAACCGCAAAGCATTGCACCCTTGACAGGGCGATGGTGACCAAGACCCACAGTGAAGCTATTCATATTCAGTACAGAAGTCACTATAATACCGTTCAAAATTGTACCGTGACAAACACTGGAAGGAGGAAGAAGCAGGTTGGCGAAGGTATATACTTGGGAAGTTCCAGAAGAAATACTCCAAGGGATATTTGCATCGGTAACAAGATTTTGTACAATAAAATTGGACCAGGAGTGACAGCAGAGCCAATTGACGTGAAGGAGAACTCAAAGGATGGGTACATTATTGGGAATTATCTTGACGGCAAAGACTTGTGTGGATGCCCAGATGCTGTTTCTTTGATCAATGTGAAAGGAAACGGATATCGAATTGAAAACAATGTGGGGAAAAATGCAATGCAGGACTTTTTCAAGACATCCAAAACAATCAAGGGTCAAGGGAGGAACAATGTTTTCAAAGCCAACAAGTGTCTTGGGACTATTAAGAGAGGCTATGATTGCACGAGAAGGCCTGGAGGTGGAAACAGGGGAAATAAATTTTACAGTGGATGAGGAGAGATCCACCTGCAAACTGGAAACTGCAATGAATTTGATGAAATAAGTAGTACTGCAAACTGACAAGATTGCACAATGCATGCGCATGCCCTATGCCATACAGGAAGAGATAAAGTCTGATTTGAACCAGGTATTGCCTTTCCTGCATATTGAATACGTCTCACCAGGGGACAAACTTTTGATACAATACCTCAATATTGTATTCTAAGCAGTCGTATTGACTTTCTATATGCTTAGAATGGGTTAGAATAGATGGTGAAGCATGATTCTTCTCGGTTGATTTCTGGAAGAAGGACAGAATTGCCTGTGTCTTTCTTTCTGCTGATCACGTATTTCCATCTAGATTGGTTCGTATTGCATGAATGAACCAATTGTTATACGTATGCCACTCCTGTAAACGTGAGAAGAGAATCCTCTTTCTTCTACAAGTACTTGTACCGTGCAAGGTCATGACTGGTCAGTGAGTCCGCGGACCGCGGCATACGTCATCTGCTCTGATAAACGCGGTCGGTTATAATTCCATGGATACAGCTGAATGCCACTTTAAAAGTAGATATATATTCTTTTTATTGGTCGTTGGATATAGTTTGACGTGAAAAGGTATGATTGCATTGTAATACATGTTTTCACGTATCCCAAAGTGGTCTAGGACTTCCGATCCCCGAGACAAGATCTAAGTCAGCAGTTCCATTTGATACTAATACGAGGGTCATCCAACAATATTTTGGAGACATTAAGTTCAGATGGATATCATTGCCGTCATCCGAGATCGGAAAGATGGGTTTACGCGTTCTACAGGCAAAACTTTGCTCTGAGACCAACTTTGAAGTGCTGCTTCATTATTGTGACATTTCTTGCAGGTTTACGTGATTAACGCGCATACATTGATAATTTATCAGGAGAGAAAGTAAGAATGGTGGTCAAGAGGGGATTCTACGTTGCTATCGCAGCTACTGGACTCCTGTCATCTGCTTCAACTGTAGTAGCTCAGGGTTTGATTGGTGGAAATGGTCTCTGCGCCGACCCTGCGTCTCTGGGACCAAATGCTCCGGTTGGTGGATATGCCCCTGTGGACAATCCCTCGAGCAATGACGTGGTGACTGAGGCTGCCCAGGCAGCAGCCACGCAGTTCTTTGATAACGACGAGAGCGAATGCTATCAGGAGGTGATTGACATTTGTGGAGCTGATGCCGAGAGCTTTGCCGAGTCTGTCAAGGTGACTGCCGCATGTACCCAGGTTGTTGCCGGGACCAATGTGAAGGTTGCCTTTTCTGCAACGATTCCATGCTCTGAGGAGAACCAGGCCAAGCTTTCAAGCAAGGACCGGTTGACCCAGGAGTTTGAGGCTGAGGTTTTTGTCCCTCTTCCAAGTAGCAACGAGGCTATTGATGTGACATCTGTGAAGGAAACGAGTGGGAAGTGCGTCAAGGCAACAACAGCCCCGACACCTGCAGCACCCGTGCCAACTGCACCTGGACCAGCACCAGCCTCTTCAGGTAACCTTGGGGGAGTAGCACTCATGACAGTGACTGCTGGAATCTTTACTGCATTGTTCTGAGGCAAGATATGCCGTCAGTTATACTTTACTCATACATACATGTACCCCGTACATCATGAAATCACAATTTCCTATGAATTTAAATAATTACAATCGTTCCATCAAGATCTTGGTATTGAAACCTGAAGCTTATTGGATTGCCTGATGTCGAGAATCGGATTGAACTCGTTGACACGTGCAACGATACTCCTGGATCCAAGACAGTCAGCGAGTCCTATTCATAGATTATATCACATCTCATACAAGATTAATGCGACCCTGCCTCTCGCAGAGCAGGTTTGTTTTCCATCAGGGAGAGGAACATTAGTTCTCTGTCAAGGATCACCTGCAGACAGCCAGTTCAGTCAGGATGCAGGAATTCAGGTTGACATTGCTGTTAGTGGTATGATGTGTGACGGCTGCACGTCACGTATCGAAGAGGAACTTGGCAAGAAAGACTCTGTGGTGTCTGCACAAGCTGACTTGGATAGTGGCATGGTCAGTGTCATAGTCTCTGTGGAGAACTTTGGGGATGCTGCAAAATATATGGAATCTCTTGTCCATGATATAAACGAGATGGGCTTTGAAGCAAAACCGATTTTGTAATAAGATGTGTTTTAAAGAGTACTGAGTAATTCCTTGTATTATAATACCTAATCATCATGATCAACAAGTACCTCTTCATTTGTTCCATGCTTCTTCTCTATGTTCTCTCCCTCAATCATCGAAATCTGCTCTGCAATCGCATCTGAGATATTATTGTAAAGATCTCGTCTGTATCCCAAGAAGAACAGCAGCTCAAACCACACAAATAATGGAGCAAGCAACAGACTCTGAAACAAAGAGTCCAAGAGAGCGGGTTTCCTTTGCTCGTAATACATATGTCCGATACCTATTTGTACTATCCAAGAGAATATATGAAGAAGCAAGGCCCATATCCATGCATTCTCGGGGGAATATTGTTGAAATATCTCAGAAGATATCCATACTGGTATCCCCACAAAGATACACCACGTAACCCCGGCCACGACATCCAGAATGACGTAATATAACGAGTATGGAATCAATAGTAAAAAGAATGAACCGTTCAACACCATACCACGGCAGAGAAAATGCTCATTTCCTTGTTGAGAAACTAATGATGGGGTGTAGGACAACCATACGGACACGCTCCATAGGATAGTTGGTACAAAAATAAAATGAATTATCTGATTGAAGATATTATTATGATATGATCCATAGAAAATGAGTTGTTCTCTAAGGTTTGCCGTGATTCCCTTCTGTTGAGACATTATTGCAATCCGAATGTAAGAGTTGAAAATTAATTACGTATTTAATCTTTGATAGTTTCTCTATCTCTCATATTTTCTCAAAAAAGTGGCACACATCTTCCAGCCGATCGCGCT
>PJEL010005135.1_pt1 | contig 10605 bp, 7 predicted proteins | sample 1853271 | NCBI WGS metagenome assembly PJEL01 (sample SAMN08108733, study PRJNA415343) | Invertebrate metagenome, whole genome shotgun sequencing project. | host: Globobulimina | place: Sweden: Gullmar Fjord | collected 2015-08 | reverse complement strand
TATGATTGATTCTTAAGCCGATGATGTGTCCCTCTGAAATTCTGGTTTACAAAGATCAATTGGTTAATGCTTCCTGGTTTCCTTATCGGAATCGGAATTTAAAACTTTAATGGTTTCTGCATTTTTTTCCCGGTATGACACCGGTTCATTTCAAATCTTGTCTCCTTATCGGCATCAAAAATTAAACCTTTAATCTTTTAACTGATTTCAATAAAAAAAAGATGGTACACGCACCGCTACACCCTTCCAGTCGTTGGTTTTCGACCGGGACTCAAGATTCAATTTAAATACAAAGGTGGTAGGTGGTAGGTGATAGGTGGTAGGTGATAGGTGGATACTCGGCAAGAAACTCGGATTTTCAGGGATTATTGGATAGTGTGAAAATGATTTGGTACGAGGATCAGAGAATCCGCCCGGATGGGCAGATTCTCAAAAGGAGGAAATGATGTGGTAGGATTAGACTTTGCTGACTTTAATAGAGCAGTTTTCTTCATTCAGAACCCAGTCCATAAAACCGTCTCCGGCACTGGAAACATATTCCAGGTTCTGGGAGAGCGTCTCAGTTTTAATATAGGTCTGATGTTTTTCAAGAGCTTTTTTCAGAGTATCACCGGCCTGATATTTCACATCGATACGGTCCACAACTTCCAGATCCATCTCTTTGCGGGTCTGCTGAACCTTGTTGACAAATTCCCGGGCGAAGCCTTCGGCAATCAGATCGTCGTTTAATTGAATATCGAGGGCTACGGTAACATCCCCTTCGCTTTCAGTAACAATACCCTCTTTTTGATGACGCTCGATAAAAATCTCTTCGAGTCCAATTTCGAAATCCTCACCATCCAGAGTCAGGTTCTTCTTACCGCCATTTTGTAACTCAACTATTTCTTTGGCTGTCAGGGCTTCAATCTGAGGCCGAATTACACCGAGTTTTTTGCCGAATTTTGGCCCCAGCAGTCTGAGGTTAGGCTTGGCGATCAGTTCCACCAGATCCTCTTCGTTCTGGGCAATTTCGACATCCTTCACATTCAACTCATCGGTGATCAACAATGACATTCCACCCAGCACACCCTGAACTGCTTCATTCTTGGTTAAAAGTGTGATTTTCTGCAGTGGTTGCCGGATCTTAAGCTGATGTTTCGCCCGCAAGGCCCGCCCCATATTGACACTTTTCAGGATGATATCCATCTCCTGTTCCAGTTTCTCGTCGATAAAATCGTGATTGACTTCAGGATATGGACAGAGATGAACGCTTTCCGGCATCGAATCGTTTTTTAATACCTGATAAATCTCTTCTGAGATAAATGGGATAAAAGGAGCAGTTGCCTTGCAAAACTCCAACAAAATAGTAAACAGGGTCTTATAAGCCTGGGTTTTATCATCTCCTTCTCCAGCCTTCCAGAAACGTCTACGGCTTCTGCGGATGTACCAGTTGGTCAACATATCCACAAATCCCACAAATGGCGCCACCGCACCATTGAGATTATAGTTATCCATGGCAGTTCTCACATCCAGAAGCAAATGGTTCAGGCGTGAGAGTATCCAGCGATCCAACGGGTTGGAGAGTTCTGAGATATCTTCGACCTGGGTTGGCTGCCAGTTGTCAATGTTGGCGTAGGTAGTGAAAAAACTAAGCCCGTTCCACAGTGGGAGAGTTGTATTCCGCATGGTTTCCTGCAAACCGGTCTCAGAAAACTGAAGATCATCACCTCGCACGGCTCCTGAATTCAACATATAAAGCCGGACCACATCCGCACCATATTTATTAAGCATATCCCAGGGGTCCGGAAAATTTTTGAGGCTTTTGCTCATCTTTTTTCCATCTTCCGCCAGGACCAGCCCATTTACGATGCAATTCATAAAAGCCGGTTTTTCAAAAAGCGCTGTCCCCAGAATCAATAACGTATAAAACCAGCCTCGGGTCTGATCCAGCCCTTCACTAATGAAATCAGCCGGAAAATGTTGATCAAACTTTTCCCGGTTTTCAAAAGGGTAGTGCTGTTGTCCATATGGCATAGAACCGGATTCAAACCAGCAATCCAATACTTCCGGCGTGCGCTGCATCGTGCCATCACATTTAGTGCAGGGAAAAGTGAGACGGTCGACAAAATGGGAGTGCAGATCTGTGAGTTGCTCTCCACATAGCTCTTCCAATTCCTGTTTACTGCCCATGCAGTGCATTTCACCACAGTTGTCGCAAACCCAGACCGGAATGGGATTTCCCCAATAGCGGTTACGGCTGATCGCCCAATCTCGGGAACCTTCCAGCCACTTACCCATTCTTCCATCTTTTATATGACCCGGCGACCAGGTGATCTGTTGATTGTTCTCCAGCATCGTCGTCTTAATCTTCTCCACATTGACAAACCAACTGGGAATGGTTCGATACATCAAAGGGGCGCCAGAGCGCCAGCAAAAAGGATAACTGTGAACCAGTGTTTCGTGTTTTAAAACCAGCTGCCGCTCCTTCAATGCTTTTATAATCGCTTTATCGGCATCCTTGAAATACTGCCCGGCAAAATCGGTGGCCTCGGCTGTAAAATAACCGCTATCATCCATCGGAAAAACATGGGGCAGATTATATCGATTTCCGGTGACGAAGTCATCCTCACCAAAACTGGGGGCGGTGTGTACCACCCCGGTACCAGTCTCAGTTGAAACATAATCTCCCAGAACCACCTTGAAAGCGCCTTCAGCTGCTTTATCTGCAAAATAAGGGAAGAGTGGTTCGTAAAGCATTCCTTCCAACTCACTGCCTGGTATCTCCGCTTCAATACCGGCCACACTCTCCTCACCCAATGTCTTTACCAGTAAGTCTTTGGCCAGGTAATACACTTCATCTCCATGTTTAACACGCACATATGTCACTTCCGGGTGAACGGCCAATGCTAAATTAGAGATCAAGGTCCAAGGGGTAGTGGTCCAAGCCAGGACATATGCATTTGGTTCGCTTTTGAGCTTGAACTTGATGGTTACAGACGGATCCTGGGTGTCCTTATACCCCAGATTAACCTCAAAATTGGAAAGCGGGGTACTGAGCCGAGGGCTGAATGCAACGATTTTTTTGCTAACATAGATCAAATCTTTATCCCAGAGCGTTTTAAACACCCACCAGATGGACTCCATGAAGTTGACTTCCATAGTCTTATAGTCGTTTTCCATATCCACCCATCTACCCAGCCGGCGAATGGTTCGTTTCCATTCGTTGCTGTATCGTAACACAATGCTACGGCACTTTTCATTAAACTTGTCTACACCATACGCTTCAATATCGGCAGAGCCATTTAACCCCAGCTCTTTTTCCACTTCAAATTCGACCGGTAGGCCATGACAATCCCAGCCGAAGCGACGCTCAATTTTTTTGCCCAGCATGGTCTGGTAACGAGGAACCACATCTTTGATGGTGCTGGCAATCAAATGCCCGTAATGAGGCAATCCAGTGGCGAATGGGGGCCCATCGTAAAAAAAGTAAGTGTTTTTATCAGACCGTTCATCCACAGATTTTTCAAATATTCGATTTTCATCCCAATAATCCAGTAACACCTCTTCCATCCGGGCGAAATCCACTTTGCTTTTTATTGACTTAAACATGGGGCATCCAAAATTACCTAATATATTTACAAGTTAGGGATCGTTAAAAATTAACTTGCCCTTCTATTTACAATGGTCTTAAAAGCACTGGACATTTTGCAAACAGAATGTGATAGCAACGTGTTTCCTTTTCCAGCGATGCGTTTCCGTTTCACTAATGGGAAACACTTGACTAATTTTTAGTCGACCCTTGGTTATTCAGTCTTACAAAAATTTTTCAACATTCCTTTCAGAGTTCTGAAGCGGAAAGGAATATTTAGAAATGGACTCTGAGTAACTATTTCAATGATAATATCTGTTAAAAAAACCTTAATTAGCGCAGTAATTAATAACGCGATATCGAACTCCTCTGATTTACAAATAACCAACCGAACATCTAACGAGCACATCTCAGGGAAGAATCATTCAGTTTTCAATGGAGGGCAAGCAAACAGAAATCCTTTGGGGGTTTCAGGCATTGTTCATGACCGGTCTTTTCGCCTTCAAACGATTAGTATAAAAAAACCGGGTGATAAGGACAACCGCATTTTGTCAAAAAAATACCAAAATATTGTCCTGCGACTGTCTCTCTCTTCAATTTTTCAGGAACACATTTTCTGTTTCACCCCCTTTTTGAGGAGGCAATGGGGGGGATACTCATGCAGCCATTGTCCGCAAGCAGGAAAACTTCCTGTGTGTGGGATCATACGTTTTTATGGAACCCCATCAGCTGGTCTTTCGTATATTCAGACCGATCTTCCATCACCTTTTTGACTTCACCATACACTTTCCTCAACACATTTTGTTCGGGGGTTGATAAAGCATCCTGTTTTTCAAACTGATATTCCCTGAGAAAATCCAAATAGGTCCCCGCTGTACGTATATCATCCCGAAATAACCCAATAAAAAGCAACAGGCGAGCCGCTTTAAACGAAACGGTGACATTGGCTGCATTTTTAAACAGACTATCCGCTCTATCCCTCGCCTTTTCCATGTTGGATTCTGCGTCTTCTACATCCCCATCGTTCATCTGAATCTCTGCCAGTGTCATCAACAGCGTAACGGACTGCCACTTCTGAGATTCATCATTGTTGGCCACTCCCAGAATATTCGCGGCCTGAATCGCCAACTCGTACGATTTAATAACGGCTTCTGTAGAGGGATTGAGGGAAAAAAGATCCTGCTTTTTACCTCCCAGTTTTGCCTGTTTATTTTTAGCATCTTTGAGCCAGGCCGTCCTGAACTTCGTGTTGGCCAGTATATCCGGTGTCTTCTCTTTACCGCTCTTTTTGAAAAGGTCCTTATTGAAACTGGAAAACAGGCAGGTGGGGCAGGTTATGACCCTGACTTTATTAAAATCAATATAATCACATCCCTCCAGACTTCCCAGATATGCCGTAATTCCAAAAATATTCCGATTTGCTTCTTGGGTTTTGGGCTTCAATTGATAGGCCGGGACCTTCTGTTTAGAGCCACAAATAAAACAGCCAAACTCCCGATTCAGGACAGAGCTGTTCTCGGCATTCACTGCCAACCCTGCGCCTCCGGACAAGGATCCCAACTGTTTATTCGCAACGACTTTGCAGTTCGTAATTAAGGGGTTTTTGTTTTGCATCCAGGAAATGCCCCGATTACACCAGGCAACACACCTTTCGAACTGATCCGCATCAAAGCCACAAAGATCAGAAATCTGTTTTAAATGTGCTTGTTCAGCATAGGAGAGACTTTCATCCGCAGACACAATGCGTATGACTTCAATAAAAATATGGATTAAAATGCCTTCGGACATGTCAGGGGGTCTTTTCAAACGCGGTGACATTTTATTACGCACATAGCCCATTAATTCCATCTGATCTTTTTTATTTTCTACAAATGAGACGGCTGCTTTCAGGAAACTCAACTCCATCTCATCAATGGCGCCATCAAGCATAATTGTAGCAATCAACGCCTGGGCGTACCATTTTCTCTGTTCCGCATTTAGCTGCCCCAAGGAAACCTGAAAATTTTCAGTTTTATCACCTTGTGAAAGCAGGTCCTGTTGTGAGTTTTTCCACTGCAGCCCTTCTTCCGCCCAGCGCATCAACTCCAGAAAATAGGTTTTTTCAAATCGAAACAGGTCTGCCACTGTTTTCAAAAAGGCTTTTTCATCATCGGCAAAATCCAGATCCGAAATCATGATCAGTGACAGCTCAATAAAAATAGCAGCCAGAATCTCCTTGGCAACAGCGGGCGGTTCTGTCAGCGGAGATTTCTTTTTTGAGCTGATCCGTGCCATCAACTCTTTTTTCTTCTCAGGATCGGAGACAATGACGATTACCTGTTTCAGAAAATCCACCTCCGATGGGCTGATCTCATCATCGGCTAAGATGGCCGAAATCACCAAGTTGGCGTACCAGAATCTCTGTTCTTTATTTAAAGTATGAACCGGAACACTCATAAAATCCTTTTAACTAATTCGTTGGGCGACAAGTATACCATCACTCAGCGGCAGAAAGCTGCAGTCAAAACCAGGATGCTGTGCCATTGCTTCATTAAAAGCTCTAATGGATACCACCCCATTGGAATATTTTTTTTCCTGGTCGGGGGTCAAACCAAATACTTTCCCATTAAAAAAAATATTATCGACGACCAAAATACCACCAGGTTTTAAACACTGATAACATTGATCGATCATTCCTGCATATCCCTTTTTTGTAGAATCTTGAAAAATCAAGTCAAAGCATTGTTGATTATCTTTAAAAAAATCTTCAGCCCAGCAATTCTTCAGCTCAACCTGATCAATATACCCTGACTGCTCCAGATAAGTTTTGCACTGTTTTATACGTTGCTGGTTGGAATCGATGGCCACAATTTGAGTACGAGGCGCACCCAGCAGCATCCAATGAGTGGCGTATGAGATTCCGCAACCAATTTCCAGAATTGTATCAGGCTGCCTTAAAGCGCAAATCATACGGATAAAAACCCCCATATCATCCCTAATAATCGGCACCTTCTGTGCTAACCCATCCTTCTTAATCTTCTCTAAAACACCAGAAACAGGGGGTTGAACGGAGTCCAGGTATTTCAACGCTTGAGTATAAAAATCAGCCATGTGATGAATCATTACCTCCACTTCTATTTCCACCAGATATTGCCCCCCGCTCAATCCGTTAACAGTACCTGCGAAAACAGTAAATACCTTCTGGCAAACAGGGATAGAATCCGGGTGGGTTCACAATGGTAAAGTGCTTTACAACAGTAGGGGTTTCGGTAGATTTCTAGGATTAACACTGTATTGAAGATAGTGTGAGAACGCAGGTTTCGGTATTGATCCGAACAGACCGAAAGAGATATTCAGCAAAAATAGTTTTTCAAAGCTCAGTATCCCGAGGGTTTAATCAGAATATCAATGCGCCGATTCATCTGTTTCAACGCCGGACTGTCATTGGTGACCCTGGGTCGTGTCATCCCATATGCTGCAATTTCCATACGTTTGCTGTCAATCCCGAAATCCTCCAGCAGTCTCGCAATCGCACCGGCACGAGCAGCGCTTAACTCCCAGTTGGAAGGAAAAATTTTTGTTTTGACCGGTGTGTTATCTGTATGTCCTTCAATAACTACCTTATTTGGAATGGCATATAGAATGCGTGCAAACTTTTCTACTGTATCAATGCCCTTCTTTGATGGTGTGGCTTTCCCGGCAGCAAACCAGGCCGTGTCGCTGAAGGAGACGGCAATACCACGATCATCTACCGTAATATCGGTCACTTCGGCAGAAATATCACTCTTTTTCATGGTGTTTTCGAGGGCATCCATCGGAGATGGCGCCCCAGTAAACATGTAAGGCGACGCAGGTGGTCCACCCCTGAACGAGGCTGCTATCGCTTTGAACTTCTCTTCGTTGGTTTTTGACATAGCGAACAGTAAAACGAAAAAACAGAGCAGCAGTGTGACCATATCACCATAGGTGTAGATCCATTCGACTCGAGCCTCCGGGCAATTACATTCAACTTCTTCTTCGACTGCCATTATTTTCCTTTCTCACGACTAAACTTCAGTTCTTCGTATTTTGCTTTCAATTCAGGTGTCAGGTAGTTCATCAGATCCTGCTCAATAAACTCAGCCCGTTCGTTTTTCTCGATAAACAAAATTCCGTCGCGCACCATTTCATACAACACCAACTCACTTTTCCTTGCAGTGTCAAGCGCTGTCGCCCAGGGGAGAAAAATTCCGTTTGACATCAGTGCTCCATACAGCGTTGTGATCAACGCCACAGACATATTCGGTCCTATGGAATTGGGATCACTCAGATCCGCCAACATCATCACCAGCCCAATCAGCGTGCCAATCATACCGAAAGCGGGTGAATAAACAGACATACCCTTAACCACTTCCATATCAGTGGTTTTTTTCTGATCGGCATATTTCATCTCCGACATCATGATATCGGTTATGAGGTCCTTGTCGACACGGTCAACTACCAATCTCAGTCCGTTTCGCAGAAATTCGTTTTCAATACTGGGCAGCGAATCTTCGATGGCCAGTACGTTTTTCCGTGCCACTTTGGCTACATCGACGATGATTACCAGTGTCTCTATCAAAGGAACTGACTTGGATTTGAATACCTTTCCAATGGATTTGAAGAGACCGGGAAACGTCAATTCCAGGGGATTGGAACCTATCGTTGCCAGCAGAGTTCCGCCAATGACAATCGCCATGCTTGGATAATCAAGTAAAAGGGGTAGTCCTGCAGGTCCGATCGCACTGACCGATACGCCAAAAACCACCACCATAAAAGCACCGATTGTGCCGATAATAGCCGCGAGATCCATATTATAAATTCACCCTTATTTGCATGAATAAAAAACTACTTGAGAAACAGATTCTTATGCCCTGAAAGACAGTCCTGTCGATGGCATTCTCCCTGCATCGAATGAAAAATAACGCTCAAGCAGCCACTGCCTGAAAAAAGGGTTCTTTACGTCAATCAGGTCACTTGTTTGCCTTTCTTATTATCACTTTATCGAAAGTCATGTAAAGCTCGTTCTGTATAAATTTTTCTATTTACTCGGCTGATGACGATCTGTTTTTCTTCAGTTTTCATATAAGGTTCTGGCTTGTTGAACGTGAGGCTGAACAGCCAGCTGTTTCCAACGCTAATGGGAGAGCAAGTTCAAAGACCAATTCCCCGGGAGCAGAGGGATATGGTGCGACACCGAATACCCTGGTTTTTGGGTGCACTGTTTGCATTATTTTGCTTGGGGGAAACTTAATGACCCATACCCATCATTTGAACAATAAACACAGAAAATTTCAAATTTCTATGAAACGTATACTGATCTTCATATTTACTGCAGGTTTTTTAACATCCTGCAGTTGGGGAACACCGACTCGAACTCAGATTAAAATAAGTCCATCATGTGCTGAAGTTAGACTGGATTCCGCCTTTGATTTTCACCAACAGGCAAAAGATTTTCATCGATCATTTTATAAAACCCGCAAGGAGAGTGAACTCTTTTTTGCCTGGTATTCCGCTGAAGACTCTTTATTCATGGCAAACTCCATCAGGAGATGTTATGATAAAAAGAACAAACACTTCAACGCGGTAAAAAATCTGTATCGTAAAAACAACACCCTGAAACGTTTGATTGTACAAAATATGCGGCAGGACTCTCAATCAAAACTCTCTGAGCTGTACCTGGAGGATTATCGCGAGATCTTTGTCCGGGACATCCAGTAACCGATTAAAGGAAAGCCTGGGCAATGATTAGCCATCATCAAGATACGATCGCCGGTATCGCTACCGCATTCGGTGAAGCAGGCGTCAGCATCATCCGCATCAGCGGGGACCAGGCTTTGCCGTTGGCAGAAAAGGTATTCAAGGCAAAGAGTGGCGACCCACTTCTACAGATCAAAAACCGAGTTCTGACATACGGCTGGATCGAAAACAAAGGGCACTCTCTTGATGAAGTGTTACTTTGCATCATGCGAAAGCCCCATAGTTTTACAGCCGAGAATGTTGTTGAAATCCATTGCCATGGGGGCGTTTATTTAACCCGGGTGATTTTAAATCTGGTTCTGGACGCCGGTGCCCGCATGGCGAATCCAGGCGAATTCACCCAGCGGGCCTTTTTAAATGGCAGAATTGATCTGACCCAGGCAGAAGCGACCAACGACCTCATTCAGGCCAAAAGCCTTCTGGAACTGGATCTGGTCATCAACCAACTGAAGGGAAAGCTCTTTCAACGGATTTCTGCTCTCAAGGACAAAATTGTTTGGGTGCTGGCGCTGGTAAATGCTGACATTGATTTTCCGGAAGAGGATCAGATATTTGCCCACCGAAATTTGATTGATGAAAAAATGACATCAGCCAATGCGGATCTTGTAGCGCTGATTGGCTCTGCTGACACCGGAATTAAAATCAGAGAAGGATATAAGATCGTCCTGACTGGCAATCCAAACGTCGGCAAATCCAGTATTCTAAACGGCCTTTTGGAGGAATCCCGCGCCATCGTCAGCCAGATGCCGGGTACAACGAGGGACACCATCGAAGAGTCCTTTACCATTGGTGGAATACCCGCATCGCTAATTGATACGGCTGGCATCCAACCGACCACTGACGTTATTGAACAAGAGGGCATAAACAGGGCGCTGGCCGCTGTGGAGAAAGCCGATTTGATCCTTTGGGTGATCGACATGATCAATCCTTCATTTGAAAGTCAGTTGCAAGACAGTGTAGATTTATCTGCGATCCCGACCATAATCGTCCTGAACAAGAGAGATCTGTATGGTCTGGAACCATTTACCGTTCCAGAGTTGTTGATTAATCAGAAGTGTATCACCATTTCTGCAAAACAGGACGAAGATATAAAACGTCTTCGAGACGAAATCTATCAGCAGATTTCAGGACAGGGTCAAACACTGGCAGAAGAGACCATGTTGACCAACCTTCGTCAGAAAAAGTCGGCGGAAGCAGCCTTGATTTCCTTAACCCAGGCAAAAAAGACACTGGAGCAGGGATTCGGGCAGGAATTGCTGGCCGTGGATCTCTCCCAGACA
>PJEL010005134.1_pt1 | contig 10606 bp, 10 predicted proteins | sample 1853271 | NCBI WGS metagenome assembly PJEL01 (sample SAMN08108733, study PRJNA415343) | Invertebrate metagenome, whole genome shotgun sequencing project. | host: Globobulimina | place: Sweden: Gullmar Fjord | collected 2015-08 | reverse complement strand
TTACCCGGGCCATAAATATCAACCCGAAATTTGTTGATGCCCTGATCAACAGAGGCAGCGCCTATGCCCAGCTGGGCCGTTTTAATGATGCGTTGAGCGACTTCAACGAAGCCTTGAAATATGAGAGAAACGATGCCGAACTCTACAATAAGCGGGGCGAAATCTTCCTGTCCAACAACCTCTTTGACCAGGCGATAAAAGATTTCAGTTCATCAATCGTCCTCAATCCCATGTTCAGTGATGCCTTTCTCAACCGGGGCCGGGCCTATTCTGAAAAAGGTATGCCCGAAGAAGCCATGAATGACTTTAATCAGGCCATCAAAGCAGATTCGGATCACGCTGACATGCCTTTTCTCGACCGGGCCGCTCCAGCCTTACAGGAGGATGAGGCAAGCCTGGCTGAGAAGGGAAAAGCGGAAAGCCTGAACCAGCAGGGCGTTGCCAACATGGAAAAAGAGCTTTACAACGAGGCTATCAAGGATTTCACCCAGGCTATTGATCTGCTGGTAACCTTTGCCGATGCTTATATCAACAGGGGAAGGATTTATACCTTGCAGAAGGACCTGAAAAAGGCACTGGCCGATTTCAACCAGGCAGTGATGTTTGATCCACTGAATGCTGAAATTTATTATTGGCGGGCCCAGGCCTGGAAAGAAAAGGACGACAATTACAACATGTCAGAAGACCTTAAGCTGGCCTGTGAAATGGGCTACGAAGCCGCCTGCCTTGAGTACAAAAAGCTCAAATCCTCCACCAAGTAGTTTCCCAGTATCTTTCAGCCAGCAACAAATATATTCTTTTGAGGGAGTGTGGAGCCTGGATATTGCACGAGTAGGTATTCGGGCTAGGCAGAGAAGTGAAGCATCCTGTTGTTATGATCCTTATGCATCATAATAAATTTTAACAGGGTGAACTGACTCCAGTAATTCTTTGCTACAAAATACTCACCGAAGCGTTTGTGCAGCCTTTTCTGTTGCAGGATCATATGCTGCAGCTGTTCCATGGTCAGTAGACCGAGAACAAGGGCGGACTCACCAAACAGTTGGTTTTCTTTACAGTGTTTTAATATCTGAAACGCATCATTCTTACTCAACCAGCCGAGACGACACCCTATCTCCCCTATTCGCGGACGTTGCAAGCGCTGCCACACAAGAGCCTGGCCAATGATCTGCAGGTTAATAATGCCTGAGTAGTAGAGGTACCTGCCAAAAAACAGCGGACATTGGGGCATTGGCCCCTTATAAAGGGTTTCCGGGTCAATCGGGATATGGCAAGAGGGCTGTTTTTTTCTGCTGTTTTTTTCTTTAAAACATTGCTTATTAGCAGAGTAATGATCCTGCCGTTCTGTTTTTTTAAACCCCTTGGACCTGGAGCGGTATGGTTGATGAGACCTTACTGAAGTGCTGTAGTTATTCTGCCTGGCAGGTTTCCGGCAGGAGTCCGACTGCAGGCAAAAACCCTTGTCTCTTTCATCCAGATAGGCAATCAGTTTCTCATAGGCCTGATGGATATCTACAAACTGGGCTGTTCTTGCTTGCTGCAGCAGCTGGCTTTGGGAACGAATTACGTCAGGATGGAGTTCCAGGGCTTTTTGACGATAGGCTTTTTTAATACCGGACAACTGGATATATTTGAGAAATTCCCGGGAGACTTTCAGGTCTTTTCCAAATATTAAATGGCAGGATCGATAAAGCTCTTCTTCTGCAACAACCGTGGCCATGCTGTACTTCCGCTTTTATTGAATGACAGGTTTTCTCATTTATGATCTTATCCGTTTTATCTGCCGCCGGCAGAAAAATAGCTTAAACTCAACCAGTGGGAGACCCAAACGCTATTTACTATATAAATTACTATATATTGTATGTCAACACGAAAAAAAGCCTATATATGGTACTACGGGTGATAATTAAGCGTCAGTAGCTTTAAATTGACGACTCAATAAAGAATCTACGCTCATAGGACGTGGTTTTCTGGGCCGAAATAAAGCTAACGGCAGTTTATCTTGTAGGATTATTGGGAATAGCTGTGATACCCGGCAATAGCTCTAATTATATTGCTCCAGGAAGGAATTTAGGGCCTTTTTCAACCATTCAAATGAATTATAACTGGGAATCAGGAATAGGAAGCCGCTGATATCACGCTCTTCAAAGCCGAATACGGTTCTCATGAGAATTGCCGGACATTCCGGTTCAGCCAGGTCCCAGTCAACAATATCATTGGGGCTGCTGTCCACTAATATTTTAGGAGGCCGGTAGGTAATCTCATCATTAAGCAGTTCAGCCACCTTGCCCACCGAGGCCCCGATAAGAATGTTACCGACCTCCAGAAGGGTTTCTTTTTCAAGGACAACTGACAGATCGGCAAGATCACCATCTGATTTATCGCCATTATCAAACAGTGAGAAAAGTTGTTTGCCGGCCCCGCCCGGGAAGAAAAGCAAGGCAGAGCCATGGAACTTACCCCTGAAATTCTGTTTAATCACACAGACTCTTTCAAAGTCCTTAATTTCTTCCTCAATGTACTGGGGCACTTCCACGGTACTTATCAGTGTTATATCAGGGACACTCAAGACAACATAAATATCAATGAGCTCGGCAAGGTCAGCAGATGCCTTGCCAAAGGCGATATTCATTACTTCCTGGAGAATATCCCGTTCATCATTATTAATGAGGTTTGTCTGGTCACACATTTCAGGCACTATTTAATATTTTTTAATTTGTCCTCTGCCTTCCGCAGGGCATCATCAATAGCCTGTTTGTTTATCGGTTTCCTGACCACCATGAGGGCACCAAGATTCATTACCTTGAAAATTGTTCTCATCTGCACGTCGGCTGTACACACAATAACAACAGCCTTCGGGTCAATCTTGATGATCTCTTGCAGGGCCTGCATTCCGTCCATCACCGGCATGGTTAGATCCATGAAAGTCACGTCAGGCTGCAATTCAACATACTTGTCAATGCCTGACTGTCCATCACCGGCTTCAGACAAATCATATTCCTTGTCAGCTGGCATGCAGCTTTTCATGATTTTTCTGGAAACAGGAGAATCATCAACTATCAAAATTTTAGCTATCATCGCCTTATATCCGCATAGTTTTTATTTTTGTCTTAAAAAACAGGATTTCAGATACTCCCTTCAAAAAACAGACCTTCTCATATCTTATTTAGCGTATTACTCTCTTTTTTGTCAAGAATTATGAACAGTTAACTATATATCACATGCCAGCCAGACTGCCCCCGGGTTACTTTTCCTCGATAAAGGCTTCTCCTTCAATGGCAACACAAAAAGGCAGCTCCTCGATCTGAAAGAATAAAACCTGTGCACCCTCTGGCTCAAATTCTTTTTTGTCTTTCACCCTTTCCGGCAAACCCATTTCAAAAATTCTCTCACCGTGGGTCAATTCTCCCATCATGGTACCGATAATCGTGTTGAGAAACTCACCCACCGTGTCATACAGCAGTTCATCGGTAATTTCTTTCTCATCATCACGGAAAATAACCCTGATTAATTTATCTGCCAACTCCTTTGGCATAAGCATCATTGTCGTTAATAAATATGGCGACACTACTCTCAGGGACACGGCAACCACCTCTCCGCTGATCTCAACCGGTCCAGGTAGAATCTGCGGCTCTTCAAAGGCGATGTTCTCAATAGTCTGGCAGGCTGCCCTTTCCAAAGCTTTCTGTAAGAGATTATTCGCTTTCAAAACACTACTCTCCGTATTCTTCATTAATTAAAAACTGTTTTACGGTTTCATGCAGCTTGGCAAGCGACAATGGCTTCTGCAAAACCGCAAACGCGCCATTCTCCAGCAGTTCATCGATTTTTGCCTGGTTAGCAAAACTTGTGATAACCAAAACCGGCAGGTCATGCAGTTTCGGGCTGGCCTTCACCCTGCGCAAAAGATCAAGACCATCCATTTCCGGCATCTTGTAATCGGTTATCACAAGATCGACAGCATTCTCTTTAAGGTGATCCAATGCTTCCCGACCGCTTTCCACCTCGACAAAATCCGCCTTATAAAAACCTGCCATTTCAAGATATTGCCGTATGAGAAACCTGGCAGTTCTTGAGTCATCGGCGATAACTATTTTCATATTCATAGTGTCACCCGTTCCTTACCCAATGATTTCACTAAAACATTACCGGTTCTTACATTTACCCTGACATTCCTGGAAATTTCACCACCGATATCTTCCACAAGGACACCCAGCCGGTTTTCCCAAAGAATTTTCTTAATAGCCAGAGCATTTCTCTTGCCTATATCAAAGGTGTTGTTGGGGTCCATAATATTAGCACCGCCAACCAGCTTAACCAGCAGCCGGCTACGTTTGCCACCGTGCAGTCTATCCATTTCCTTAAGCAGCCTGGGAATAGCAGTATCAGCATAATATCCAGGCTTGCCTATTGACTGTTCAACATTCACCCTGGAAGAGGGTAAGGCAATATGGGCCAGCCCGGCACCACAAATCGATGGGGCCAGCATGATTACCGCCACACATGACCCTAAAGAGGTAACGAGTACATTTAAGGGGTTTGTTGAAACAGCAATCTCACCTACTCCTATATAAATAGGCAGCTCGGTCTTCTTCGCATCAAAGGCCTGCACCATGCCTTTGTCCAATTTTCCCGTTATCACCTTCATTGGAGTATTTCTACCGTAAAACCGGAAACCTCAAAATTACCGGCCGCACCGTTAAAGCTTTTTAGGGGCCGTTTCCAACCAGGTCAAAAAGGCATCGACACACTTCGGGCACAGCTGGGTGCCCCGTATCTCATTTAAGGTATCTATTGCATATTCCCTTGACTGGGCAGACCTGTACGGCCTGATGCTGGTAATTGCATCAAAGGTATCGGCAACTGCAATCATCCGGGCCCAGAGATGCGGTTCCTCTTTTTTAAGACCGTCCGGATAGCCGAAACCATCGTACCTTTCATGATGGCTTCGCAGGGCCGGCAATATATCTTTCAGGGCCGGATTCGCACCGATTATTTCAGCGCCCACCGCCGGATGCTCCTTCATCACATCATATTCCTCAACAGTCAGCTTGCCGGGCTTGAGTAAAATTTTGTCTGGAACCGCAATATAACCCAGGTTATGGATCTTAGCCGCAATTTCCAGCATCTTAATTTCATCCGGGTCCATCTTCATTACTGCAGCCATGCCGCTGACTATCTTGGCAACCCTTTTTGAATGCCCTTCAGCATAGGAATGCCTGGCTTCCAAGGCCATGACAATACCGATGACACTCTTCAGCATCATTTTCCGTTCGGAATTGAGCCGCTCCCTCTCTTTAAGCAGATTAAGAAAACTGTCAGAGAGCAGGTTTTCAATTGTCACAACCAGTTGTTCCAGGTTAAAGGGTTTGACTATATAAGTGGTGGCACCCTGGTCGATCATGCCCCGCACCAGAGAACGTTCACTATGGGAACTCATCACAACAAAAGGCACTGCAGCGCAATCCGGATCAGCCTTAACTTGCTTGCAGAACTCAATGCCGTTCATCTCCGGCATATTGATATCGCTTAAGATAAGATCCGGTTCCTTGATCTTGATCATATCAAGGGCTTCCTTGCCGTTTGTCGCGGTCAACACATGAAAGCCGGCCTCTGAGAGGCCTTTTTCAACCAGAAAACGGATCGTTTTAGAATCATCAACCACCAGAATTGTCCGTTCATGCTTGAAGGATGATTTATCAAGGACTTCACCGATTGTCTTTTTTAGTTGAGCCATCGCCTCGGACTTGGAGAGATAAGCTGTGGCGCCGGCCTGGAATCCTCTCTCTATAGCCTCTTCACTGTCCTGGGTACTGAGGATTATGATCGGTATGCCCCGGGTGGCTGGATTGTTCTTGAGTTTCAGGCACAGGGTATAACCGCCCATCTTCGGCATTTCCACATCCGTGATGATAAGATCAAACTGCTTGGTGAGCGCCGCCTCCAGCCCCTGTTCACCATCCTCTGCAACAGTGACCCGGGCTCCCATTTCCCCAAGAAGCTTATTCAGCGACTTACGGACAACCGCACTGTCATCCACAATGAGTATCTTGGTTGGTTCCATGAATGTTTCCCCTTTCATCCTGTGCCCATAATAAATGGAATAGGGCTGCTTTTATATACCCGAAGAATAGTATCCATCCCAAACGCAAACCTTAAAATTACAACATTATTAGCTGCAATGGTCAAGAAAGAAGCTTTAAAATCCCACCGGCGATTTTCTGCAGCGGCAGAATCTTCTCAGCACCGCCTCGCTCATAAGCCTCTTTCGGCATACCATAAACTACACAGGTGGACTCGTCCTGGGCAATAGTCCTGGCGCCTTCCTGACGCATTGCCAGCATGCCGTTTGCCCCGTCACTGCCCATGCCTGAGAGCATGATACCGATACCGTAGCTGCCGACAACCTTGGCCATTGACTGCATAAGCACCTCCACCGAAGGTCTGTGGCCGCAGACTTTTTCCTCATCCGTGATTCTTATACTGTAGGAATTGTTTATTTTTTTTATGCGCATCTGTTTATCCCCAGGGGCCACATATACACGCCCCGGCAGTATCACATCCCCGTCCTCGGCTTCTTTGACCAGCATACTACTTTTGACATTAAGCCGGTCGGCAAACATGGTGGTGAACATGGGCGGCATATGCTGAACAATAACAACTCCCGGCGAGGATACCGGCAACTTGGTGACAATCTCAGTAATGGCCTCTATTCCTCCGGTGGACGCGCCGATAGCAATTACCCTGTTCTTTACCTTTTTCAATTCACCAGAGGCCAGGGGCTTCTGTTCCGAAGGCAGAGGCTGCCGCTTTTTTTTCCAGTGGGAAACATTGGCGGTTGAGGCAATTTTGATCTTGGTACAGAGCTCCATCAGCATATTATCCAAACCATGGCCAAGATCAGCAGACGGCTTGGCAACAAAATCAATGGCGCCGGCCTCAAGTGATTCAATGGCAATCCGCTTGCCTTTCCGGGTCAGGGAACTGACCATGACTACCGGTAAAGGGTATTGGGGCATGAGGCGTTGCAGGAATTCGACACCGTTCATCCGGGGCATCTCCACATCAAGCGTCATAACATCCGGATGCAGTTTGACGATCATGTCCCTGGCCTCATAGGCATCTGAGGCGGCTCCCACCACTTCAATACCGGATTCCTGCGATAGGCGTTCCTTGAGGATCTCACGCACCATGGATGAATCATCAACAACCAATAGCTTGATTGTTCTCTTGGTTTTTGATGGTGGGAATGGGCTCTTATTTTTCTCTTTCATAGTATTGGGCAATAAACCGCTTATTATAAACGCCTGTATACCGCCGGCATTATATACTTATAGAGATTCTGCTCTCTGCCCAGGGTCTCTGAATGACCGATAAATAAATAGCCGTCCGGTTCGGTTGCTTCATAAAAACGGTGCAGCAGAGTATCCCTGGTTTGTTTATCAAAATATATCATTACATTACGGCAGAAAATCATCTGAAACGGTTTTTTAAAAGGGTAATTGGTGTTCTTCAGGTTGAATTTCCTGAAAATAACCTCTTTTTTAATCGACTCCCTGATCGCCAGTTGCCCGTCAGTTAACTTATTAAAATATTTATGCTTCAACTGGACCGGGATCTCTTTCGTCCTGTCCTCCGGATACACGCCTTCCAGTGCAAAATTCAATACCTTTTCAGATATATCGGTGGCCAGGATGCCGCCGTCCCACATGCCATATCCGTTACCAAAAAATTCCCGCATCAGGATGGCCAGCATGTACGGCTCCTCACCGGTTGAACAGCCCGCTGTCCAGACCCGCAGATCCCTGGAGTTTTGTCTTTTTAAGCTTGCAACAACCTCAGGCAAGGCCGACTGGACAAAGAAGTCAAAATGGCTTTTGCCCCGGTAAAAAAAAGAATAATTGGTTGTCACCCGGTTGATCAGCTCGGTCATCGCTGTCATGCTCGAGTCATTAACCAGGTACTCATAATAATCTTGGAAATTTTTAAAGCTGGAAGTGCGGAGCAGTTTCTGCAACCGCCCGATTAACATAGAACGTTTTTTTTCCGTCAGGTTGATGCCCAATCGTTCATAAACCAACTCACGCAGCTGCCGGAATTCACGATCCGTCATTTTCATCATAGACGATTCAACTATAACCGGTATTTGTGAGTGGGATTCTTTCATTGCACTATAAAATTTTAACTAGGCATAACTCCTTTATCACCTGTTCTGCATCCCGCATACACATTGCATCAGCAAATGATTTAAATTAAGGGTACTGATAACATCGACTATCAATTGGCTTCAGCAGCTTCAGTTATGGATCCAAGCTCTTCGTCATAAAGGATCTTGTTTATGTTGAGGAGGATCTTTACTTCCTTATCAATCTTACCGAGACCCTGGATAAAGCTGCCGCCTTTGCGCTTGCTCTTGGGCGGCGGTTCCACCTGGTCCTCGGGAATATCGGCAACCTCATTCACCGTATCAACGACCATTCCGACCGAGGTGCCGTCAATTTCCACTACAATGATACATGTTCTCTCATCATACTCACGCGGCGGCAATTTGAAACGAGCCCGTACATCCATCACCGGGATAACCTTGCCCCGCAGGTTAATAACGCCCTTAATAAAATCCGGCATTTCCGGTATCTCAGTTATACTCTGAATGCCGATGATCTCGGTTACATAGGCGATTGATATACCATAATCCTCAGTGCCGATATGAAAAGTCAGATATTTATCTTTCTGGGTATCTTCATCATCATACAGATCATCATCCATCTCATACGGATTTTGATTTACATCCATGGTCTTCTCCCATACTTTTTTATTCTATAGCTCCTTTGGTCCCTTTCAATAACTTAGTGGTACTTTTCACTCTTATCCATCTCCACCAGGGTCTGCACATCAAGGATGAGGCAGACGTTCCCGTCTCCCAGAATAGTGCAGCCCGACACCCCTTTTACATTCCTGGACTTGGCAATATAATCAGAGAGCCCCTTTATTACCGTTTGCTGCTGTCCCATAATTTCATCGACAAACAAACAGACATTACGGCCCTGGGCTTCAACCACGACAAGGATGCCCTTGTCAAATTCTTCACTGTCAGGCGTAAGACCATACACCGAATGCAGCCGCACCACCGGGAAGAGATATTCCCGGATCCTTACCAGTTCATTACCGTCAGGAGTTATTGTAACAGAATCAGCAGCCGGACAGAACGACTCCCTGATAGACAGGATCGGGAGGATAAACAGAGAACTGCCGACCCGGATCATCATGCCGTCAATGATCGCCAGGGTCAGCGGAATATTCAGATGTACAGTAGTGCCTTCCCCCGGTTTACTCTTTATGTCCACCGTTCCCCTGATATTCTTGAGGTTCTGCTGCACAACATCCATACCGACGCCGCGGCCGGAAACTTCCGTGATCTTGTCGGCAGTGGAAAAACCGGGTCTAAAAAGAAGACTGGTCACCTGCCTGTCACTCAACTGGGAGCCGTTTCCCTCAATCATCTCCCTTTTTTTAGCGATGGCGAGAATTTTTTCCCGGTTCAAACCGCGCCCGTCATCCTTGATGGTGATCACAACATCACCCTCATCGTGCCTGGCATTGAGGAAAATAACCCCTGTCTCCGGCTTGCCGGCTTGCAGCCGTTCATCCGAATATTCCAATCCATGATCCACAGCGTTGCGGATCAGGTGTGTCAGTGGGTCGATCACATTTTCAACTACTGACTTGTCAACCTCGGTTGACTCGCCGCTGATTACCAGGTCGATCTTCTTGTTTGATTTCCTGGCAAGATCATGCACCAGACGGTTCATGCGGCTGAATACGCCGGCAACCGGGATCAGTCGGATAGCGGTGGCCATTTCCTGCAGCTCATTCACCAGCTTGTTCATGTGCTGGCCGGCCCTGTTGAAATTCTCCAGTTCCAGCCCCTCGAGATCAGAATTGTTGATGAGCATATTCTCGGCAATTACCAATTCGCCGATAAGTTCTATCAGGCTGTCCAGTTTTTCCAGGTTAACCCGAATGTCCTGCTTTTTGGGAAACTGTTTCTTGGTTTTCTGGGTTGTCAGAGCCGTCTTCAGTTCTTCCGGCGATACATACCCTTCTTCAATCAGTATTTCACCCAGCTTGAGTTTCGGCTTATCCGGCGCCTCGTTCTCTTCTGGATCTTCTTCGGAAACAAGACTGTTTATGGGTGCAATACGGTCTGCAAGTTTATCGATCTTACCCATGCCGCCCTGGGCAACATCATCAAGCATTTCCCGAAAAGCGCTGATATGGGTCAACAAAAGATCGGCGGCCTCGACTCTGTCAATCTCCAGACCGTTGATCACAGCATCGAGTAACGTCTCCATGCTGTGACTGAGACGTTCGGGGTCGGACAGGTTCATAAAACCACAGTTACCCTTAAAGCTGTGAATATGGCCGAACAGTTGGTTCATTAATTCCTTGTCATCAGGATTCTTGATCCAGCTGAGCAGTTCCTGCTCGATATCCTGGATCAGCTCATTGCCCTCCTGCAGGAAAAACTCAACTACCTTCGGATTACTGAGATTATCGGGTTCCTCCAGGTCTATCTGAGGTGGCCCCTCCTGTTTTTCTTCTGCTG
>PJEL010005133.1_pt1 | contig 10606 bp, 11 predicted proteins | sample 1853271 | NCBI WGS metagenome assembly PJEL01 (sample SAMN08108733, study PRJNA415343) | Invertebrate metagenome, whole genome shotgun sequencing project. | host: Globobulimina | place: Sweden: Gullmar Fjord | collected 2015-08 | reverse complement strand
ACCGCTTGAGCTATCGACAGGCCCCGCGAACCTGCCCATTGCTCACGCAGCCGAATAATGGCAAACAAAGGAGGAACAAAGCTAACTTTCAAATGGCCCTCAATATGGGGGGCAGGTCACTCAGACTATGCGTTGTCTGCAAGCGTCGCGCGTTGTCAGTTTGACCAGATCGATGCATGTCACTGAAATTCAACTCCGCACCGCCATATTCAACGGATGCGCTGCCCTCGGCATACCAACACTGTGGGATAAATCCGTCAGCGGAAAGGAGGGGCGCGGCCAGAAGCCAAATTTCCGCCGCAAAGCCCCCGAAGGCCCGTCCTGGTAATAGTCAGCTCCCCACGGTCCCCTACGTTGCGCCTGTGTCAATTTCGGGAAACGCCCGACCAAGTTCGGAAACCACCAAAACCACGCGAGCACCGGGCAGCGCCTTGTCGGCTTTTTTTTCCATTCGGCGGGTCAGATCGTCGGCTTGTTTACCCGACAAGGCGGTATTTGGGCTGTAATACACCGAGACCCAGAAAGTTCGGCCCAGCTTTGACACGGACAAATCTCGCAAAGTGCCTCCATCCTCGTCAATGATATCGCGCAAGGCACGGCGGACGGTTGCGATATGGGACGGATCGGCAGTGACGCCTGCCAGTTCGCGCAAACCCCCAAGAAAATCCTGAAAATATCTTGAGACAACGGCAAGACACAGGATCATCACTATCACTGAGTCGCCAACCGGAGCTATGGGGGCCAGAAACCCGTCGCGATAGACTGATATCAAAAACAATCCGCCACCGGCAGCAACCGTGATCAGCCCGTCAAACATCGCCGCTTTTGCTTCCAGACGCAGGATATCGCTGCGTCTGCCGCTGCGTCGCCACGCGCGATTGTGAAAGAACCAGAGCAGCGCGCAAGTCAGCCCAATCACCACAAAGTAGATAAGCAAGGGCTCCATTTTTAGAACGGCTGGCGCATTGCCTTGCAAATATGAAAAAATGCTCATCCCGGCATTCGACAAAGCAAAAGCCACAAGTCCCAGCAGCGAAAGCGAGCGAAAGGTGGTGAATATGGCCTCGTCTGCCGCATAGCCGAAGGGGCGGATCTTGTCCGGTTGGGCGTTGGCAGACTTGCTGATCTGCTTGCCGACAATTGCAGCGGTGAAGCCAATCATTGAAAACAGGCCATCCACAAGGATTGCATGTGAATTTGACAGGATTGCGGCCAGTATTCCAGCTGCTCCCATGAACAGATTGCCCCACATGCCGATCGTCAGCGCACGACTTTCGACGTTCTGTGTCGATGGCATATTAAGATTTTTCATGTGAAGCCCCAATCAAGTCCTTAAAATTCGCAGACAATCAAGGTGTCAGCAAATAGCGATAAGAGGCAAACGCAACTGCCCCAACATAGACAAGCGGAAATATCCACTTGATCACATAATTATCAATACGGCGCGCCAACACTTCGTTCCCATTAATCTGCAATCGGCGCAGGCCAACATTCAGGACAATGACAGTGGTGGTAACAAGAAACATCCACTGCAGCGTAAAATCCAAGAACGTGAGATATCCTAGTTGTGGGAGGCTGTCAGAGATTGCGAAATTGAAGGCCACAAATACCAGAAGATTGGCACCGCCAAGCTCGATCCGTTTGCGGTAATCCTCAAGGAAAAACGACGCCCATGACACAACAATCAAGAAGAACAGAGGCAGGAATATGCGCAGCGCGTAGTACTGAATATGACGGCGTCCGGTAAAATTGAGCGATGCCTTGGCGCTTTGCCGGCCGGTTAGGCCGGTTACTATTGACGTGGTTACTTCGGCATTTTCGAGTATCCAGGCTTCTTCCCCCAGCTGAGTTCCAAGTCCTGAAAATCCCTTCATTGGCGTGAACTCGACCCGATCAAGCGGCGACACTGAAACCACGTCAAGATGGAATTGTTGCGTATCAAAAGGGTATTTCCTGAAGTTGAAATACGGTGCCTGAAAAGTCAGGGTTGAACGCTCGAAGAATTTGGTTTCTCCATCCGGACTAATTGTTACCAACGATACCTGCTCCCAGCGCTGCGCTTGTTGGTTCTGAAACACAATAAGCGGGATGTTTGTCGGTATCGACTTTGCAAGCGCAACAAACTCATCGGGGGTCAAAAGCTTGTTACCATGGTCTTTCTCATCTTGGTCAAATGCTAGTTTCTGATCGGTCCATTTCATACGGATAACAACCACCGCGCTAAAGTTTTCGGCCTTTTGATTGATTTCTGTGATCTGGTCGATCCTGATGCCTACTTCGACCAGAAGCGGTTTTTCCGTGGGCAAGATCAGTCTCTGCAGATCATGTCCCTCCAAAACTTGTGCGCCAGCGTTGCGGGGTAAATTGAACATCGCCAAAGCAACCAAAACTGCAATACCGACCAACATTGAAAAAGGGTGATTGCCGAAAGACGAGTTGTCCATACTGCGCTACCCCTTTGTGCAATTTATGCACTGTGGTTATGTGGTTCACGATCCCGATCTTGAAACAGATACCCTTGGTTTCCGGATCGAAAGTTTCCAAGGAAATACGATAACCCTATTGGTTACATGGATTTTGCCTATCTGAAAGAGATATTTGGATACCGTCACTTGCGAGCAGCGATTAGGGTGTTTTTTGGTGAATTCGCCAAGCGGGCCGTTCTTTGCAACGGGAATCAAACGGGATGGATTTGCAAAAACGATACTTGCTTTTGCAGCGCTTGGACCGAATACTTTAGGAGTAACCAGTCAGGAACTTTGATGCCGATGTTAGCGACAGTCTATCCAATTGCTGCCGGGTTTGGCTTTGTGATCGGGCTTGTTAATTTGCTGATTTGGTTGCGTTTGAAAGAACGGCGCGAATTCTTGTTTGCAGGGATCATGGCACTCGCCGCCGGGTTGGTTGCCCTGAGCGAAAATGTTTATCTCGGCAACCCTTCTGTGAGCGTGTTTCAATCCAGTCTGGAGTATATGAACATATTCATTGGCGTCATGTTGGTGTCGATGGTCTGGTATGTGCGACAGCGCTTGTCCACCGGTCGATTGTGGCTGGCTGGGGCAATCACGCTGTTATGGAGCGTGGCAATCATTGTTAGTATTGTCAGTCCGGGAAACCTGACATTTTTGGAAATCGAGACTGTATCCCAAGAGTTCACTCCCTGGAATGAGGTCTATGGCGTTCCGCATGGTGTATTGCATCCCTGGAAAATTCTGGCGGATATTGCAACGCTTCTCATCGCAATATTTGTGCTGGATGCCACAGTCACGTCATATCGTTCGGGCCAGCACAAGGCTGCGCTTGCCGTTGGCGGTTCAATCCTGTTCTTTATCGTTGTGGCAGGCGTCCATACACCTTTGGTGGATGCCGGGGTTGTTCAAACGCCGTATTTGATCAGTATTGTTTTTGTGGCAATTTGTTTGTCACAAGCCCTTAGTCTGGTTGATGACGTGGCCCGTTCATCGGCACTTAACCAAAGTCTGGAGACCGAGCGTCGTCAGTGGCGCGCGCTTGTCGAAGGCGTGGAACTGGCCGTTATCCGTGTGGATGCGGACGGAATGATTGCTTATGCCAACCCTTTCATGACCCAGTTGTCCGGACTGAGTGAAAACGAATTGAAGAGACGGCCCGCAATCAATCTAGTTGCCGGAGAGGATTGGGAACGGTTCGGTGACCCGTTGCACCGGGACATTGACCGGAATGTCCGCTCAAATATTCCCGGCCAGATCGTCAGCGCATCCGGAGAGGTCAGACAACTGACATTTTTTACCGTTGCTCTGACAGGGCCGGATGGGCGAAGTGACGGGTTTATTTCTTTCGGGCAGGACCTCACCGATCAGATCCGTGTTCAACAAGAGCTTGATAGCACCCAGAAAGATATCGAAAAGCTGACTCGCGCCGTGATGCTGGGCGAATTGGCTTCTTCTTTTGCACATGAGCTAAGCCAACCCATCGCCGCAATTCTAAGCAACGCACAGACGCTGGAAATTCTACGCAAGCGCGACGGAGTTGTCTGGGATGAAACCGACGAAATCCTGAGCGGTATTCTAAGCGATACCCGGCGAGCGCGGGATTTGATGATCCGCATCAGAGAGTTCATGTTCAACGAATTGCCCGATTGGCATCGGTTCGATCTTCGGGTTGCCATGAACGAAGTTATGGAAATGCTGTCACATGAAGCTGTTCGCCGTAATGTTAGGGTCACAGCCCCCCGGGTGCCGAGCCGCTTTTGATTTTTGCGGTCAAACTGGAGGTGCAACAGGTTCTTTTGAACCTTGTACTGAATGCAATTCAGGCCGCTGACGACGCCAATAAGTTCAATGGCCGGGTCGAGATTGGGTTGCAGGTTGACGAAAGAGGCTTTGCAAAACTGACCATTGACGACAATGGTACCGGGGTTTCTCAGGATAACCGGGATGCGATATTTGACCCCTTCGTAACCTCAAAAAGGACGGGAAATGGCATTGGACTTGCCGTCGTTCGCCGAATTGTAAACAGGCACAACGGAACAATAGACATCTCAAACAGCCCGCTGGGTGGCGCGCGATTTAGTGTGTCTTTGCCGTTGGACCAAGCCAAACCAAAACGCGCCAGTGCCTGATACTGTACCAAAACCTGCGACTGACATCGTCCTTGTTGACGATGATCGTTCATTCCTCAAGGCTATGACGCGGCAACTGGTGGTTTTGGGTTATTGCGTCAAAGCATTTGAGAATCCGCATGCAGCCTTTGAATACCTCGAAACAGGATCCGGACGATGTCTGATTGTCGATTTACATATGCCAGATATGTCCGGACTGGAACTTCAGAGCGCGTTGGAAACTCTTGACCGTCCACTGGCGGTGATATTTCTAAGCGGGCAAGGTGATATTCAATCGACTGTGCGAGCAATGCGGGGCGGCGCCGTTGATTTTCTGGAAAAGCCTGTTGAGGTGGATGCGCTGTTGCGTTCGCTTGAAAATGCGCTTGAGCAACTGAGTGCAGAAATTATTGAAGCGGCTATGATTCAGCATAGCAGGGATCGGCTGGCGCGGTTAACAGGCCGACAACGCTCTGTTTTTGATATTGTTGTTACAGGAGCAAGCAACAAAGAAATTGCTCTGAAACTTGGGATCAGCGAGCGCACGGTAAAGGCGCATCGACACGATATTATGAAACGTCTTGAGGCACAGAGTGTTCCTGATCTTGTCAATCTTGCTAATCAGCTTGGCCTTGTACGTGACAACGAATAAGCGCGCGCAGCCAAAGGTTTTAGGGCTTTTGTCGACCGGTCAGGCCAGGTCGTGGCCATAAAATCGGATAGATTTCAGCACCTTAGTTGCGGGCAGGTTGCTCTTGGTAACAACGTCGCTGGAAACTGACATCACAATGCCTGTCCCGGGATCTGGCGTGCCGGGCAGGTAAACTATCACTTCACCGGTTTCGTCATCGCGCTCCATTTCAAATCCGAACCGGACTCCACCGCCAACGGCGACACGAACCACAGGGCGGGTAACTTCCTCTTTCTCCGCTGAAATTTCCCCGGCGATAAGTGTCTTGATCAGCATGTATCCCAGAAGAACACCCTGAAATGCATGGTCCAGCCGGTCCATCTGCTTGGACAAAATCACCGACTTGGCAGCCAGCCCGGCAGCAAGGCAGATTACGATCAGAATAGCCAAAGCAATCAAATGCGCTAGCGCCAGTCCGACAAAGTCATCAACCTTGAACCAGTCGGCAATTGGCTGAGCGAACACGAGCGCCAGTTCCATTACCTCGCTGAAAATCAGCAACAAGACACCCAATGGCACCAGGAAAAGAATACCCCCGACAAGGGTTGCGCGGATCATGCTCACTGTCTGTTCTCCTCTGGGTAATTGATCGAAGTTACTTTGGAAAAAGAAGTTGAACTGTAAATCCAATCGACCATTCCGGAGCGCTATCTGGGCGCTCGACGTTATAGTAGGCTTCGCCTCGGATATTCATAGCTTGATTTCCCACTTTGAGCAGCTTTCCAACACCGCCTCCTATTGGCACCGTAACCTTCTGCCCAGACGCCGCGTTCCAGTCAGCCGTGATGACCATGTCGCTGATCAAATACCAACCATTATCCAGGTTGTAGTTGATAAAGGGCTCAATCAAAGTCTGATTAACATCCTTTCGTGAATCACTACCTGCGAAAGACCACAAATGCCGCGCCAGTCCGCCGATCGTCCCCCATTTTGGCTGGAATAAAATAATCCCGGTTGGTCCCGCGCTCCACTTTCCGGTTCCGAGGCTATCATTGGTCGCTGTCGGCGCCGTTACAGACAATCCAAGCCCCCATATTGCCCCTTTTGGTTGAGCAGGGCTAATGAAACCGGAATAGTTGATATCACCTAGGCCTGTCTGCCGTCCATTGGACGGCACACCGCCACCCGGCAAATTTGGTAATCCCCCAACGCCACCAGGTGCATCCCAAAGCGGGACGATGAAACGATTGATGAGGGTCCATTCTCCCAAAGGAACGGGGAACACCGGTTGGATCGTGAGGCTGTTGGCTTTGCCATTTGGTGCGCCATTGTCGAACGAAAACTTGAAGGGAACACTAATAAGAGATCCAATTGGGTTTTGAACCGCTGATCGTAAATCTGGGTCAGCCGCAAATGCGCTATGTGGCAGACTGAATAACGCTGCTGAAATCAATGCTTTAATCTTCATGGTAATCTCCATTTTCCCTTTCAGTCTCGTACTGGTCAGCCAATTATTCGGGAGAGGTCCTGCGGCCAGCGCCTTTCATTTCGCACTGGCCGCAGGAATGTTCACTTTATCGAATTATTTCGATCCGATGCTCGAGAAGATCTTCTCTTTGGCATCACCAACGGTAAAACTGCCCGGCTTCTGAGTCGGCGGGAAGTCTTCGAACGTGGCAAGGAACTCTCCGACATATTTTCCAGCAGGCAACAGCAGGAAGACATGATCCAGATACCAGTCCCAATAGGTGTTCGACGTTATCGTCGCCCGCTCGTAAGGGTCGCGCCGCAGGTTAAAGAGCAACGGCATTCGCAGTACCGTCCAGGGTTCTGCCCAGGCTTGCATGGTTTGCGGAAAGCGATGCTCGAGGAAAATCACTTTCCAGTCGTCATACCGCAGGGCTGTCAGATCGCCGGTATCCGAGAAATAGAAGATCTCGTGGCGCGGCGTGGTTTCCTCTTCCCCAAGCAAATAGGGCAGCGTGTTGTAGCCATCCAGATGCACTTTGTATTCACGACCGATGGCTTTGACGCCGCCAGCCTTCAGTTCTTCCTTGATGTCGGAATCACCTGCCATGGCCAGGAATGTCGGCAACCAGTCCATATGATGCATGATCTCGTTGGAAACACGCCCCGCTTCGATCTTTCCCGGCCACCGCACCATAGCGGGCACCCGGAATCCGCCTTCCCAGTTGGTGTTCTTTTCGCCCCGGAACGGGGTCGTCGCGGCATCTGGCCAGGTATTGATATGCGGGCCGTTATCGGTGGAATAGAACACCAGCGTATTGTCGGCGATACCCAATTCATCCAGCAGGGCAAGGAACTGACCGATATGCATGTCATGTTCGACCATGCCGTCGCCGTATTCATCCTGACCGGATATATTAAACAGTTCCTCCTTTACGTGGACACGAAAATGCATCCGTGTCCCGTTCCACCAGACAAACCAGGGAACATTCTCGGCCTCTTTTCGCTTGATGAAGTCCAGAGCGGCAGCGACAGTTTCATCGTCAACCGTTTCCATCCGCTTTTTGGTCAGTGGACCGGTGTCCTCAATAGTTCCATCAGCCCAGGATTTGATCACGCCACGCGGGCCGAATTCTTCGCGAAACGCCGGGTCTTTGGGATAGTCCCGCAGTTCCGGCTCTTCCTCGGCGTTCAGGTGGTAGAGATTGCCAAAGAATTCGTCGAAACCGTGGTTGGTAGGCAGCATTTCATCAAGGTCGCCCAGATGGTTCTTGCCGAACTGACCGGTGGCATAGCCCTGCGCCTTGAGCAGACCGGCAATAGTTGGATCTACGTCTTTCATGCCTTCCTTTGCGCCAGGCATGCCCACCTTGCTAAGACCTGTGCGGAACACCGATTGACCGGTGATGAACGAAGAACGGCCCGCCGTACACGATTGTTCGGCGTAGTAATCGGTGAATTTGACTCCGCCATCTGCGATCGCGTCGATATTAGGCGTGTGATAGCCCATCAGGCCATCGGTATAGGCTGAAATATTGGACTGGCCGATATCATCCCCCCCACAGAACCAGAATATTTGGTTTATCTTGAGCAATAGCACCTGATGCGCTCATCGCGCACGTCGCCAATGCCAATACTAATCGTTTCATTATGAATTCCTTTTTCGGTTGGTTCTTACGACGTCTTAATTCAGCGAACAATTTCGGGCTTATTGATTGTGTTGAAGGCCACATTGAGTGCATCAAACAACGTGTCGGCCTCGATAGGTTTGCGCAGACAAGGGACTGGGCTAAGCGGCACGGTGGCCTTGATCAAAGACAAGTCATCAGTGGCGGTCATGAATAGAACCGGCCCTGAGAATCCGTTTTCTGTCAATATTTCAGGCACATTCAGCCCACTCTCACCGGCCAGCAAAATATCGGTCAGAACACACGTACCCTTTGGAATAGGTAGCTTGTCATTCAGTTCAGCCAGTGAGGAAAGACCCATCGCCGAATACCCTCCGGCATTGATCAGACGGACAATTGCCGACAGAAAACTGCGGTCATCGTCGACAACAATGACTTTCCAATTCCGGCCTCGCATCTCCGTAAATCCCCTGCATCCTATTTTCAGCATGCAACATTTCGCGATCCGCCGCTATTGTACCGAAGGGAGGGTTGACAGACTGAAATCGGCACTCACCTCTAGACCATAGGGTGGATTTAGATACCTCTACAGGAAGTGGAGCTTTCAAGCTTTGAGGAAGACCCGCCCGTTCTTCTGCATCCCAGCCTTTCAGACCTCTATCGGGAACGAGTCGCCAATTTGACGACGGCCTTGAATGACCCGTCTGCCAGGACCGAAGCCACGTCCATCATCCGAAGCCTGTTGTCTGAAATCCGGTTGATCCCCGAGGGAGGTCGTTTGGTCATTGAATTGGTTGGGGAACTGGCCGGATTGTTGGCTTTGGGTGGAAACAAGAACACCCGCAACGTTGGTGCTACGGGCGGTTCTGTATAGCGATGGGCATGCAGACGGTTCAGCCGATTGCCTTGCCAAGAGCAACTAGTGTTCCGCGCCAGCGTCTACATTGCGTCGGACTATCAGGACTGGGATTGAGAAAACGGGCCAGTGCAGGGATGCTCAACCTGTTCCTCCGATGTACCTGCGGCCCACTCAAGGTAATCCCGTCTATTACCGCTACAGCGACGTCAGGTCGTGGGCAGCAACTATCCGAGCAGCGACTGTCCTGGCCGCAATCGGAGGGGAAATGGAAGGGATTGCGCCAATTGAAGCGCTTGTTGGCCCGGACAATCCCGACGATGTCGCCTACGGTGCGTTTGAGGTTGCCAAGGCTTTGTCGCGGCGCTGGTCGGTAGCGTGTTAACGGGCATGTTCCAAACGGAAGGGATCGACCATGAGGCTTGGTCCTACCTCTACTTCAATGCGGCCGAATCTCTGATCGTTCCGCACTGAACATATGCCACAGGGGGCTCATCGTGTTGGACACCGGCCGTTGAGCATCGTTAGACTTGAAGTGATGGAACATGTCGCTTCTCTGCAGGATCGAAACCTGCAGATGCAATACATTTGAAGCCGACATTTCTCCCGTGGCTTACCTTAGGTTCTGGCGGCATCAGGGACAACGCCAAATCACTTTTTGACCTTCCTTTTGATCAATTCGGCCTGCCGTTCGATGGACACGGGGCAATAGGCACTGACCGTGGTGACAACATTTGTGTGCCCGATGTTCTGGGAAAAGGCTTTGAACGCCTCGCGTGTCGTGTAAACCGTGTCGGCCCACTTCACCAACGTCTTGCGGAACGCGTGTGGTGTGAAGGGCGGCAGGTCGGCACGGGTGAAGGCCTCTTTGATCACCGACCGGATTGCGTTGGCGTTTTTGTAGATTTCACGTTTGAGGCCCACCACTTTGAATTCACCATCCAACGGCTTGATTTTCGCGGGTGGAAATAGCGGATCATCCGGGCCGAACAGTTTGTCCTGTTTCAGATATGTCACCCACTGATTGAAGCAATCCAGATATTCGGGATCGACCGGCAAGAAAAATGTTGTGAAGGTTTTGGAATTTTTGGTCCTAACCTCGCGGGCATCCTGATAGACGCAACCATCAATCATGTTGATATGTTTGAGTCGCAGAGAGGCAATAGCCCCGTCGCGCGCACCTGTGAGCATCAGAAAGGCAAAGAGTGCCTTGTTACGTCGTTCGATCTCAGAAGTCTCGGGCATGAAGTTGAACGCGTGGCGAGCCATTTCCATTGAAGGATACGGTGTTTCACGCGTGGCGCGCGCAACCCGTTGGCCTTTGGCGTCCATGTTGAAATAATCGGCGTCCGAATGACGGATACGGCTTTTGTAGCCGGTCTGATCGGCAAGCCAGAAGATGAACCCTTTGTTCGCAGCGAGAACGGTTGAGATAGTGGATTTGG
>PJEL010005132.1_pt1 | contig 10606 bp, 13 predicted proteins | sample 1853271 | NCBI WGS metagenome assembly PJEL01 (sample SAMN08108733, study PRJNA415343) | Invertebrate metagenome, whole genome shotgun sequencing project. | host: Globobulimina | place: Sweden: Gullmar Fjord | collected 2015-08 | reverse complement strand
ATTAGCAGAACATTTGGGGGGGAAATTTAGGAGTAGATTATGTTTTTACCAATCTACCTTACGGGTAAAAGTAACTCCAGAGGGATTTCTCCCTGCGCTCGAAATGACATGCCTGAGTAATTACTAACATTTGACTATAGATTTGGGTTTAGAAGCCTATTTTGGGTGGTTGTACTTGATGGAGGTTTTAAGCCCGTTTTGAGGGAATTAGGGTGCTTTGGTGGAATTTTAATGACAGGGTAGTTAGTAAATAGTAATTGGTAATTAGCGTTATTTGAGTAACTTTGAATGGGGTAGGTGATATAGTTACGTTTGTATGTTGCAGGGGAGTTGTTTTAGAGATGGAAAGGGGGTATTTACGCGCAGGTGTACTTGGTCGGGGGTTACATAAGCTATTTAACAGGTTGGATGGGGGGGATGTTTGAGCCGGCTTTGTATTTGTATGTGGTGGGGGTTATTCTTGAGAAGGTTTTGAGTGAAGGTGGTTAAGGGGTTGGTTAAAAGACGTTCAGAACAAGCTACTAATCGGGGCTGTTCAGTTCTACGATTTAGAGGCGCGGATTTGCAGAAAAACGCGGATTTTTCTGAGTTCTAGCCGCGTTTTTTAGTTGATCTTGGTGTATGTTTCAATCAGGAAGGTTTAGCCAAGATATTTGAGGTGGAGGTTTTTGGGGAGGTAAATTTGGGGTTTTAGGGTTGAGGGATGGATATCCGTTACCATCGAAAGCGTGGATTCCCGCTAAAAGTATGCGGGAATGACATACCAAAGTTTAAATCTTGATCTGTTTTCAGTATAGATCAATGGTTATTTGGCTCATTTATCCCCTGTCGGTGATGGGTTCAATTTAGCTTGCCTGGTTGAGAGAAACTGTAGAGCACTGGTCCAGCTCATTGGATCATTGTGTCCATCGCTACTGTTCCACTCTCTGATGTGATCAATCAAATCAAGCCACATATTAAAGGTTGCTGTTTCTGTGGCCAACATAGCGGCTTGACTATGCACTTGATTGGCCTTCAGCTCTGTTTCGGCTGAAACGTAGTCGAAAGCCAGTTCAATCAATTGCCCTAAGTCATGTCCGTTTATCATCTCAGCGCTCCAAATTTTGTTTTTAACCTACTTCGTCTCAATTTTGTGTCCTGATTGCTCCGCCTTCGCACCACTTGCGTATCGTCATAAACGTAACATGGTCGCTCCTGATTGGTGATGTCATAAGTGGCGTTAACCCAGCCTAGCCCAGGCTCTTGGCTCAAAGTTTCTTTGATCAACAACACATCTGAGGCTGGTAGTTTGAATTTTTCACCTACTACTAATTGCCTAAATCTGGTTTTGTACATTTCTCTCATTGTTTTACCTTGTTCACTTCTAATTTAACCATAGCTGGCTACAGTTAGAAACACAACCCAACATGGTCGCTCATAAATTACCAATGGGGGTAGAAAGCTTGTTTTGGTCTTTTTTATAAGAGCAACCGAAGCGCCGCACCGCCACTTAAAAGAAGAGGGGCGACCTGCACCGTATTCTCTAACTCTACCGAACCCACCAACTCTGTCCAGCCCTTGTAGATTTTATATTGGTTGCCTTCGCGGCGGAGATGACCCACAAAGTAAGTCCATCTGCGGTAGACTTTGTAATATTGGCCTTCCTGCCTGATACAGCCAACGCACTCAACCCCAGCTTGGTACACGGTGTAATTTCCACCTTCCTGCTCTACTCGACCAACGAAGTCAGCCCAATCACGATAAATGTTGTAATATCCACCTTCTTGTTCTACGTGACCAACGAACTTGGCCAAACTGTTGTAAACTCTACAACTTGCCATTTCTGCCATTCCAATCTTTATAGGATGAGTTGACAATCAATCTTCACGAATCGCCCCTATTTCGGCAGGATTAAGGTTAATTGGCCATGTCGTCGCTTTATTGGAGAAGCCGGGAAAACTGCTTTATACTACAAAGCTTTAGGCTTCAGCTATGGGATGAAAGGCCAATACCTTTTGCCCATCTGTGCTCAAATCGGCATCTTGGCGAAACTCGCCTTGGAGAAACCCATTGAGCTGGCTGAAGCCTAAGACGTTTACGCTTGGGTTTCTCACCATACCTTGCCCCATGAAGGTTTGCTCCGTTGAGGTTGGCTTGGTAAAGATTAGCCCCGCTGAGATTTGCCTGGCAGAGGTTGACTTCACTCAAGTTGGCCCCAATCAAGTCCACCCCGTGAAGATCTATAACCATTGAGATCCATCCCAAAAAGTTCTACCCCACTGAGGTTCGCCCGACGGCGTTCTACCTCACTGAATTCGGGCATGACATACCATCTTTCTTAAAAGTTCTGGTTTCAAACTAATCTCAGTATAGTTTGGTCATATTACTTCAGAGAAGCTTCCTGAGTTGCCTGAGTTGCCTGTAGCAAGGTGTTAATTTCTTTGGTCGCCTCGGCGACAGATATGTCAGCAGATGTGGCCCATTCTTGAGAGAGTCTCTCCCGAGTCCTGCGGAGTATGGCCTTAGCCGTTGCGCCTAACGGCTTTTGCCAACCCGAGGCAGTCAGATCTCGTACAACCTCGCACATCGTCTGAAATGAACCTTCTTTCAAGCGGCTGTCCAGTTCCACATGCCGCCTGGGGAAATCGATAGTGAGCAGAACTGGGCGGCTTTTTATTAAAGCGCGGTACTTATCAAGGTCCCGCTTGGCCGTTACCAATCGCAAACCAATAGCCGCTTGAGCCTTTACTGGGACCCATATATTGCTCCTGAGAAAAGCGATTTGGTAGTATATGCATGCCTCCATCTCAGAAAATTGTTTTTCCTCAATTGCAGTAATATGGCCCACACTATAGACAGGGTGGACGATAACATCACCAACTTTAAATTGCATAACAGGCTCCTCTGCTGTATTAGCGGCGCTGCTTGCGTCCACTTTGGCGGCTACCCCTGCTTCCTCGGTCTTCACGGGGTTTAGCCAGGTTCACCTTCAGCTCGCGGTCATCCAGGTTGAAGCCGTTGAACATGCTGATTGCCTGTTTGGCCTCAACCTGAGTGTTCATTTCGATAAAAGCGAAACCTTTGGAGTTACCGGTGTCGCGGTCTTTAATCAACGCTACCGACGCTACCTGGCCTGCTTTAGCAAACAAAGTGCGTAAATCATCCTCGGTGGTGTTGTAGGATAGATTCCCAACATACAATTTAACATCCATAATTCTTTAGAGTCTCCTTGAGACTGGCTCGTTGAGCCAGTGATAAAAATGCTGACATCCCATTTTGGGTACTCAGCCTAAATCTGGTCAGCCTCTATACTCCGCTTAAAACGCTCGAACAGTTTCGGGATTTGGTCAAATTCAGTTGACTTATCCAGAAAGAAGTCGGCTCCGGCCTGGAGGCATTTTTGCCGATACCCCGAAAATGGATAGTTGGTCAGGATAATGACAATTGGTCCTACCCCGTCTTGCTTGATATTACACAGGACATCAATTCCGCTCCCGCCTGGCATCCGAATGTCTAAAATCACGACATCCGGTTGAAGTTCCAGGATACCATTGATGGCTTCGGTCACAGTTTCTGCCTGGCCCACAATTGCGATTCGAGGCAACTCGTCCAGCATTGTCACCAAATGTTCCCGGACAACGAGCGAGTCATCGGCGATAAATACTTTTAGATTTTGGTTCGAGCGTGAAGGTATCATAAACTTGATGACCCGAAATACACCATTTAGGTTATAAATATTGGTAGAAGTAAGCTGAATTTTAGGGTGGCTATTATCTATTGGCTAAGCTGCATCAGATGTTTGGCACAGGTGTCGGCAACTTTGAGATCGGGTTCCTCATCACCAGGCATGGTCGCCCAACCCTGATCTTTTACATAATCATCTCGCTGGTAAGTCTTCATCCCTTTCAATTCTCTAAGCTTTTGGATTTTTCCTAAATCCTGGTCAAACTGAGCAACACAAATGGATGACAGGCGTTGGACGACTGCATCCTGTGTCATTTGCTGGGCTGTACCGCCGGTAACCCAGCCCCCAAAATTAAAGCCGGCAATTAAGGTTAGAATAATCGCGGCCACCGCAAACCAGAAGACAACTTTTTTCGTAGCTCGGGCGTTATCCCACCGCTCGCTATAACTCGGTTTATATTCTAGGTTCACGTTTTTACTGCCGGTCTTGTCTTCATACCGCACCTTCTTTTCAGCATCAGATAACTTGCTTACTTTATCCTGGTTCATTATTATACCTTTTTTGTAGAGTCAATTATAAGTTTGTATTTAGAAACATTATTAAAGTTAGCTAAAGTATAAACGATCCAAGTTCAGAAAACTATCAGCGGAATTCTGATGGTGGGGTAGGGGTTTGACTGATTTGCTTGTCGGTATTTGCCTTACAACGTGGCCTGATGCTGCTCAAGTATGTGCTGATAAACCTGGATATAACCCTCAACCATCTGATCGCAACTGAAATTTTGGGCTATATAACGGCGGATAAAAGTGCGGTCTAACTGATCTACGGCCTGGACAGCAGCTACGGCTTCTTCCAGGTTGTCAACAATAAAGCCTGTTTGTTGATGTTTGATTATCTCCGGGATGGAACCCAACGGATGGGCAATAACTGGCGTGCCGCAAGACATGGCCTCGATCATGCTCAGGCCAAACGGTTCGGCAAAATTAATCAGGTGCAGCAGGGCATAAGCAGCCCCATAATTTTATTACGCTGGTCAGGCTCAACCAGACCAATGTAGCTGATTTGGCTGTTGGGGCGATCAAACCGATGCGCATTTGTTTACCTTTCAATCTGAGGACGTAATTTTGAGGCTCCCCTGATTCTTCTTCTCATTTTTCTTTTCTCGTTTAGCTTGCTTTTTTTCCTTCTTGGTTTTTAACGGCTTTTTCTTGGATAGCTTTTTACTTTTCTGCTCTTTACCCATAATTTTTCTCCTTTTGATTAAGATGCCGTGGTTAAACTATTTGGTTAACCTGCGGCAATGATTTGCTGTATTTTTTTTTGCTTTTGCTAAGTTTAATTTGAAGCTTTTCATACATCGCACCTTTTTAGCCGTGTTGTTCAAGCCACTCAAGCATAGCGCGTATACTGGCGCTGGCCAGGGCAATGCTGGTATCCGCCGCGCCATAGTACAGGTGGAGGGTGTCGCCATCAGGGCCGATGGTGTAGCCGCACGGAAAGGCAACGTTGTCCACATCCCCGTGCAACTCGTAGGGTTTTTCGGGGCCAAAGACCCACTCGTCGCCGCGTTTTAGGCAGCGCTCCGGTGTTTCCAAATCAAACAGCGCCAGGCCCAGTCGATAAAGAGAACCGGCTGCGGTTTGCCGTACGCCGTGGTAAATCACCAGCCACCCCTGTGCGGTTTCGATGGGCGGCGGCGACAGGCCGATTTTGTTGGCATCCCACCACGCTCCCAGTCGGGCTTCCAGCATGAGCTTGTCGCTGCCCCAATGGCGCAAGTCGGCCGAATAGGAGATCCACATGTGGGCGCGGTTAGAACTGACCGGGCGATGGATCAAGGCCCAATGGCCGCCAATCCGATGAGGGAGTAGAGCCGCATCTTTATCATCCGGAGACATGATCAGCCCGTAACGTTCGAAGTGAGTAAAATCTTCGGTTAAGGCCAGGGCCACGCCGGGACCGTCGCGGGTGAAGGCGGTATAGACGATGGCGTACTGACCAAATTCGGGGATGTAGGTGATGCGCGGGTCTTCAATGCCCCATAATTCTTCCGGGAAGTGTTCGGGATCGGGCAGGAGGGTGGGCTGGGGGTCAATCTGCCACCCATCCACGCCATTGGCGGAACGGGCCGCACACAAGTGGGAAAGCCCGCGCCGGTCCTCGACGCGGCATAGGAGCAGGGTGACACCATCGGGTAGCAGCGTGGCGGCAGGGTTAAAGACGGTATGGACCGGATAGGGCCAGTTGGCGGCGGTTAAGATGGGATTGAGTTTGTGACGGTGAAAAAGTTCGAGATGTTGTTGATTCATTAAGTTTGGGTCTCCATAGTTAGTAAGGGATTTTCAGCCAGGCGTAGCTCCAGCAAAGTTTGGAGAAAGGCCAGCGTAGACTCCGCACCTTGATTCTCATTGGGGCGGTCGGGATGGAGGCCGTCTCGGCAGCCCCCTGTTGTGGGGTCGTAAAGAGGCAGGTTCAAGTCATTGCGCCCCAGGAACCACTCGAAGGCGCGCTGGGCTTCTATGCGCCAGTGTTCGTCGCCGGTGTTGCGGTAGGCTTCGAGGCAGGCGGAGGACATGGTTTGCGCCTCGACTGGCTGTTGATCGAACCTGGCCCGCTCGCCGGCCCGCTGATAAAAGCCGTTAGAGCCAATGGGGACAAAATGCTCTCCAGCCGCGTCAGCACGCTGCAAATCGGCCAGCCACCTGAGCGACTCCAGCCCGACTTCGGTCATGACCTTATTGGGGATCCATTGGCCGCACATGAGCATGGCTTGCGGTAGCACGGCGTTGCAATAGCTCAACCCGTCTTCATACCAGCGCCAGTCATCCGAGCGGCTATTTTGATACAGCGTGAGCAAGCGTCCAGCCAATTGATCTCGGATCTGGCTGGCCCGGCGATCACCGGCAAAGCGTCGCAGATACTCGTGGATGCCGATGAGGGTGAAGGCCCAGGCCCGGGGGCTGGTGGTTTTGAGAATGGCGGGCAAGGCTAACTCAAAGAGCCAGCCGGCCATTTTCTGGAGAGATGGCGTGTTAGAGCGGCCCAATACGGTGCCCAAGGCCCACAAAGTGCGGCCATGGCTGTCCTCTGAGCCGCTTTCTTCTAGCCAGTTGCGCTGGTAAGCCATAAAGTTGCGAAAGCGGCCAGTCTCACGATTGAAGGCATAGTTGATAAAAGCGAGATAGCGGGAAGCCAGGGCTAAAGCTTCGCCGTTGCCCAATTCCAATTCTGCCAGGTGGGTACTCACAATCAGGGCGCGAGCGTTGTCATCGATGCTGTAGCCCTCGTGATAATTGGGCACGATGAAGGTGGCGTGTTGAATCATACCGGTGCAGTCCGTCATGTGGTGTAAATGATCGAGTTTGAGGGGTGGTAATTCATCCGGGCGTTGGTCGAGCGGTTTGACCGCGAAGCCGGCCGGAATGAAAGAGCGGCGTTCAGCGCGGGCGCGTTCAAAACTTTCCATATAGCGCTGCGCCACCTGCGGCCAGATCATGGCCCGCCCAAACAGATAGGCCCGCTTGCGCATGGCGTGGCGTTTGGATTCGTTGTCTAACAGGTCAATCACCTGCTCGGCCAACGCCGCCGGGTCTTGGAACGGCACCAACGCGCCCCGTTCTGCGGCCAGCATCTCTTCCGCATACCAATAGGGTGTCGAAATGACGGCTTTGCCCGCGCCCAGAGTGTAGGCCAGGGTGCCGGAGGTAATCTGAGCCGGATTGAGGTAGGGAGTGATGTAAATGTCCGCCGCGCTAATGAACTCAATTAGTCTCTCCAGGCTGACGAAGCGGTTGTAGAAGATTACGTGCCCGGCCACGCCTTGCTCCTGGGCCAAGCGTTGCAGCGACAAGCGGTATGTTTCACCGTCCTGGCGCAAAACGTGGGGATGGGTGGCCCCCACAATGATGTAGACCACGTTGGGATAGCGAGCCACAATGGTGGGCAGGGCGGCAATAACCGTTTCGATCCCTTTATTAGCCGAGAGCAAGCCAAAGCTGAGCAAAACCATTTTGCCCTCGACGCCAAACAGGTCTTTGTGGAAACTGGGATCGACAAAGGAGACATCAGGGATGCCGTGGGGGATCAGATCGATCTTTTCCGGTAGGATCTCATAAACCGTCTGTAAGAAATCCACGCCGCGCTCACTCATCACCACCACTCGATCCGACAGGGCCGCAACTTCTTGCAACACCCGGCGTTGATCGGAGTTGGGTTCCTGCAACACAGTGTGCAAAGTGGTGACAATAGGCGTACGCAATTCACGCAACAGGGCCAGGATGTGGCTACCCGCCGGCCCACCGAAGATACCATATTCGTGTTGCAGGCAGACCAGGTCGACGCTGTTGATATTGAGGAAGTCGGCGGCGCGGCGATAGGACTCAATATCTTTCTCCGCCAATTCAAAGCGAACACGGGGCGGATAGGCGTAACCGGCCTCGATGTCGTTGACGGGCAGGGCAATGCAGGTTGTGTCATCGTATTCGGTGGCGATGGCCTCACACAGGTCGGTGGTGAAGGTGGCGATGCCGCACTGTCGCGGCAAGTAGTTGCCGATGAACCCAATGCGGTTGATCGCTGAATGGGTTGAGTTGTGTTCCATAGACGAATAGCTCCTATTGAGTTTCTATTAGGGCGGAAGTCCGTTGGCTGCGTGGTGCATTGATCTCCACAATTGGGCAGATAGCCGTCGGGCTGCCATCAGCACACCAAAGCATCAATGAGAGGGATATTACAATGATAAACGATCCGGGGTGAGAAAACTATCAGCGGAATTCTGATGATGGGGTAGGGTTTTGACTGATTTGCTTGTCGGTATTTGCCTTACAAATATACTGAAAATCAGTGAATAGTGAATAGTGAATAGTGAAAAATGGTCTAGCTACCCTACACTTTGGTCGAACCCAGTCCAAAGCCCCCGACCATCACTGTTTAGAACATCCAAATTGAGGGGGCAACCAAGGCTGCCCGGACATGAATGATGCGGGCTATTAAACAACACCAGATAAATCTGGTTAACAGAAAAGCCCATTGAGGGGGTGCTGCTTTGTACTGATGAGCCTCCCATTTGATGGGTGCAATTCATAGGACGCACTTTGGGGGCCAAAAAATCATTTATGGGTCTGGCTAGTACACGCGGGCGCAGATAGAATCGTCAGCTATAGCCCTTGATTTTAGGCTTACAGCAGGTCCGTGACCTGCTGTAAGCCCCAGAAGCGCCCCGGTCGTAGAGCGACGGTCACGGACCCGGCTAGAGCGTTATTTACGCCTCAGTGTACTAAGTACAATCTTATAAATCTTTCGGGGCAAAATTGCCAAAATCCCGAAGGAATCCGCCATCCAAACCCGAAGAACTTTTGCGCTTGTACTTAGGAGCCACAGCCCTTACAGATGAGGGGTAAGTAGACATTACCGCCAGCGGAGGCCGTTTTATTTAAAGCCACCACGTTCTGTCGATTGTAGTTCCCCACAGCGAGGTCAAGGTCGCCATCGCCGTCCACATCCCCCAAGGCCACACTATACGTCCGATCACTGCCCGGCCCAAAATTGGTACTCGCCGCGAAGGTGCCAGCCCCACTGTTCAGATAGACCACGTTCTGCTCGCTAAAGTTACCCACAGCGAGGTCGAGGTGGCCATCGCCGTTCACATCGCCGTAGGCCACACTAAACGTAGTATCAGTGACTGGCCCAAGCGTGTTGGTCACCAGATCAAAGATGGCGGGGCCAACCCCGGCCTTGGTGCGGAATTGCCACACGGTGGGAGACAGCGGATGGGTGCCGGTAAGATTGAGCGTCCCGGTGGTGGCACTGACTTGCACCACCTCGCCGGGCTTGAAAGCGGTGGGGGCATGGCCAGTAGTTGGTAGCCCGCCGCCCCAAAGGTTTGAGTCAACTGGCCCGTGGACATGGCGTGGACGGCAAAGGTCTGGCTGCTGACGCTACTGCCATTCATGGGTTGGTTGTAGGTCGCAGTGACGGTCGTGGTCAGCGGGGCGGTGTGGCTGTTGCTGACCGGGTTGGTGGCGACCAGGCTGGGCGGGTCCTCATTCAAAGCCACTACGTTCTGTTCATCCCTATTCCCCACCGCCAGATCGAGGTCGCCATCGCCGTCCACATCCCCAAGGGCCACACTATACGTCTCATCACTGCCCGTTCCAACATTGGTACTCGCCGCGAAGAGGCCAGCCCCATTGTTGAGATAGACCAGGTTCTGTTGATCTCTGTTCCCAACAGCGAGGTCGAGATGGCCATCGCCATTGACATCCCCAAGGGCCACACTCTCTGTAGAATCATTGATCGGCCCAAAATTGGTATTCGCCGCGAAGGTGCCGGCCCCATTGTTCAGATAGACTACATTCTGTTCACCTTCGTTCCCCACCGCCAGGTCGAGGTGCCCATCGCCGTCCACATCCCCAAAGACCACACTCAGGGTACGATCAAAGCCCGTCCCAAAATTGGTATTCGCCGCGAAGGTGCCGGCCCCATTGTTCAGATAGACCACGTTCTGGTTTGTAAAGTCCCCCACCGCCAGGTCGAGGTCGCCATCGCCATCCACATCCCCAAGGGCCACACTAACCGTTCGATCAAAGCTCGTTCCAAAATTGGTACTCGCCGCAAAGATGCCAGCCCCATTGTTGAGATAGACCATGCTTTGTTGAATATCGTTCCCCACCACCAGGTCAAGGTCGCCATCCCCGTCTACATCACCCAAGGCCACACTCCGCGTATCATCACTGCCCGTTCCAAAATTGGTATTCGCCGCGAAGGTGCCGGCTCCGTTGTTGAGATAGACCACGTTCTGTTGAGCAGCATTGTTCCCAACAGCCAGGTCGAGGTCGCCGTCGCCGTCCACATCCCCCAAGGCCACACTCGTCGTCCAATCACTGCCCGTTCCAAAATTGGTATTCGCCGCGAAGGTGCCGGCTCCGTTGTTGAGATAGACCA
>PJEL010005131.1_pt1 | contig 10606 bp, 12 predicted proteins | sample 1853271 | NCBI WGS metagenome assembly PJEL01 (sample SAMN08108733, study PRJNA415343) | Invertebrate metagenome, whole genome shotgun sequencing project. | host: Globobulimina | place: Sweden: Gullmar Fjord | collected 2015-08 | reverse complement strand
TTTTGTCCTTGTGCTTGTCTTTCTTTCCTCAGGTGGGTTTGTTGTAGAAAGCTCTTTTGCTTATGCCCTTTCTTCGATTTCGGAAATATAAGGGCATGGAAGTTATTACCAACCGAACTATTTTTGCTTTTCTGTACCTCAAAGGTGTTTTTGAATCACCGCCGGCGCTCTACGGTTGGCCTCTCTCCAGAATTCCAGGTCTTAAACCTATTAGGCTTTATTGCGTACTCTATTTACAATGCTTTCCTGCTGTACAGTCCTGCGGTGAGGTCTGAATACTACCGGAGACACCACAGTGAAGAAAATTTGGTTCAAATCAATGACTTGGTTTTTGCCCTTCATGCAGCCACATTGACATCCATTACCGTTTTACAAATCGGCTACTTCGACTGGAGGCATGGCAAACAGCTACCTCACAGATCAATATGCATATTTCTTTTCTTACTTCTACTGACAATTTGTGCATACTCCTGGTTTATATACCGGTCAGAGCAACAAAGACAACATAATGCTCCTTGGACTTGGCTAGACCTGATGCAGTTGCTGGTCTACTTAAAACTTAGCATTACTGCTGTAAAGTACCTCCCTCAGGCCTGGGCCAATTATTGCAATCAGAGCACAGATGGGTGGAACGTTGTCGGCGTATTACTAGATTTTACTGGCGGCTCTTTGAGCTTGTTGCAGCTGTTGACGGATTGCGCTGCGACCGGTGAATGGATTGGGATTGTGGGTGCGCCTGGAAAGTTTGGCCTAAGCATTTTGAGCATGAGCTATGACATATTGTTTATGGTGCAGCACTATGTACTTTACACTACTCCATTTCCAGAAATAGAGCCAATCGAACCATCACTTTTTACAGAAGAAATACAACTTTTGAACCCTGTGGACTTTGAGGTAGAAGAAACCTAAAAGCTTCCCACAATGACATATTGAAACACTCGGAAATAGAGGTATAGAAGCAGTGTGACACTGATAGTGCTATAAGCTATAAACGTGAAAAGGGCCAGGATTATTGTATTTTGATGTTTGCGGATGTGGTATTCCAGAAGAACAGTAGGTCGGTGCCACTGAGCCTGAATTAGTTCTGCGCAACGCTTCAACTGTGAGATGAAAGGCTGTTAGGACACTGAGCTCACAGTGTCTGCACATGTGCAAGCAACGTGAGTAGGCCACGAACTAACCTGATGGTAGCTCTCTTTGCACATGTACACCAGTTGTGCCCTCTTCGTTGATGTTGCTTGAGCTTTCTTCTTTATCAAGAGACGTTGAGTTAACCGCACAGCAAGTATCTTTCTCCAGGATTTCTGCAGTTGAATAGCAGCTATTCTAGCACCGAAGCAAGCTTTTAAAATGCTTCGGGTTTGCCCCGCCATGATGGAAAGTTTTCTAACTTTAATTATGCTCATGATTACATTCAAAAGGAACACCTTGGCACGTTTTCTAGATGCCATGATACGTGCCTCGTGGCCTCTCCATTGCGCTTGAATTTTTATACATGCTCTAGACCTCAATTCTTCAATCCATGACTGTAGGGGCGCCCTAATTTCTTGCCGGGCTGTGGAGCCCCGTACGATGGCTTGAAAAGAAGTAATTCCACGTATAGTACCAGTCGTAGGAACTATAATCCGGGGGCCAGCATTGAACTGAAAAAGGCCATGGCACAAGACAAGTTTTAACAGGCTTTAAAAAAAATAATTGAAAAGCAATTCAGGTGGCAAAGCAGTAAAGTTGTTGCTGAGGATAGTAGTAGTATAACACCTACCAACTGGGCCAGGAAAAGGGTTGTTAGTTTTGAATTGCCTGCAACCAATGAAGCAGCAGAAACAGAGGTGGGCACACCAAGGGCTAGTGCTGCCCTTACAGCCCGAGTAGTGCTCTTTAGCACCGTGTCATTCTCCTCTGCTTGCAGCTTCTTTGCTCCCAGGCATCGAAGCAATTGACAGAGAACGCTGAGGATATACAAGGTTAAGGTGGGTATTATTACTATACTGTGCACGTGTTTTCTTTCTCAATCTAGAGTTCGGTTCTCACCGACCGTCCCTCAGGTCCTGCCCTAGGTTGCATACACGCATTGAATATCCTGAAAAAGACAGGTGGTAGTTGATCCATCTGCAAAGCTTGGATTCAACACACAAATCTTCGATATCTTTAAGCGTTTCTCCTGGCTGTGGCAGTTCATTTATTTGAAAAAAAAAACCTTAGTCAGGTATTTGGGAAAATCGTGATGATATTTCTTACTCCTAATCATGCACCTGAGCCAGGTACTCTAGCTCGGGGCACGCCCTAAGGCACACGAAGTTTTCTACTGCGAGCTTGATAGACTGCCAGAGAAGTCCCAGGATAATACTCTGGTTACCATTGTTGATATCACTAGCACCCATATTACACGTTGACAAGCCTGCCTTTCCAGCGGAACGTAAAGCAATGCTTGCATTTTCGTGTTTCTTGTAGTTCTCTAGCTGTCCAGAAATAGTCGATGTTGGAGTATCTTGAAATACATTCAATTGCGACACATGCAATACCTCAATCTCTCTTCCTACTGGACTTGTTCCTGCTGTTGCATATGCCACCAATCGAGCAATGATTATCCCATCTTTGCAAGCGTTAATTAGGTCACTGGCCCCAGGTCCCACGGGGAGAAGATGATGCACAAAGGTATCCTCTTCCAGCGCTGCATTAATGTGGGCGGAGAATGCAATAACCTCCTCCTCGCTGTAGCTAGACTTCACACCATTCGTTCCACCGTTCGAGTGCTCCCTCTCGTTCGCTACCCACGTCATATCCCCAGATATATTTTTCCCTAGGGCTTTGTGCAGTGATGGCTCATTCAGCTGCTGAAAAAGTCTCTTTGACGGCACCTTGGTCTCATTTGGACTTAGAAACCCATCAGACCCCCAATTTTCGTCACTCGCCGGGCAGTTCTCATCTACCTCGACTGAAAAATCCGTGATAACTAACAATTTGTTGACCGAGGAATCATCTCCACGAGCCTTACGTCTTTCCTTTAACTTATCCCTCAGTTCATGCAGGGGCGAGATAGAGGATTGAGGTACGAGAGAGGATTGCGGAGGCGCCACAATCTCCTCCATTGCTGTTAGAGCTAAGATTGCAACGCCTGAGACCTAATCACCTTAAGAGTAAGGGTTAAAGTTAGGGTTATGGTTAGATTTTAGGGTTAGGGCTAGGGTTATGGTTGTTACCAACGCCAGAGATCCCAATCGCATCAATATATATTAATCTGAAGCTGCAAATTGCTTTAACGTCTTTCCTCAGAAGCTGTGTCGGTTACAGTGGCGAAATCCGACACAAAGGCTTCCTAGGTTATCTTCATGATTATTACTGTAATTAAGTAGAAGTAGGTGTAGGGCGACATTGTCATTGGCATACGTACTGCAGTTTTAGGGTTAGAGTAAGGGTTAGGGTTCAGGGTTAGTGTTTAGGGTTAGGGTATAGGTCAGGAGTAGTGTATTTACATCTATGTAGGTGTGCATACATAGGACTCTCTCAGGGTTGGGGTTAGGGTTAGGGTTTAGGGTTAGAGCTAGGGTTTACGGTTAGGGTCGGGGTTAGGCTTAGGCTTAGGGTTAGGTTGTTATCATGGTTTTCCCCTTCGCGTCACGGCCTCTTTGGTGTTAATGGATACACGTTCTTGCTGTCACCTTCCACCCGTAAGCCCTCCCTCATTTTATAGTAGTCGTAGTTTTGTTAAATTACACTCATTCCTGTCTCTGTACGTACCTCTACTAGAAATATCAGGGTACCCCTGTTATTGCTGATGTTTCAGTAGTCAAACTCTGGGTTACATTTAGTGGCAACCAAGTCGAAGCACAGCGGAAATAATGTCAATAATAAGCAAAAAATAAAGAATTAGCTAAAGACAAAAACCGGGACGGAGAGAACTCACAACCTCAATGATCACCATGTCAACAGACAGCGCCTTACCAATTTTCGCTCCATTTCCAAAATTAAGTTGACAATGAATCAAAAACATGTTGGTGATAGAGCCAGTTTTAGGTCAAGGGTTACGCGGAACAATCGGAACAATGCGCGCACTAAGCAATGTGAGCTCCAGATGGCTCTGGTGATGGTAAGAAACGTCTTAGTATAACACCAACCCTAACCCTAATTCTAACCCTAAACCGTAAAACCATAACCCGAACCGTAACCCTATCCCTAACATTACTCAAAAATTGCAGAACTTGAGTGCCAGCAGCTATGGTGGAAGTAAACAACCCATTTGTACAAGCCATTTCTGGCGGGATAGGCGCAGCGGCTTCAACGTTCCTCTGCTACCCTTTACAACGTCGGGTTGTTCGCGAGCAAGCTGATCTCAGAGGTTCCTCGAATGTAAATGACGGTAATATGTGTTTAGACAGTGTTTCAGGAGAGAAGAGAAGAAGAAGCGACGAAAGCCGGAATCATAGTCAGTTTCATCACCAAGAGTGGCAGCTCATTTACCCGTTGATAAACAGAATGACGAGAATGTTGTTGAGGATGTTGAAATCTGGAGGGTTTGTAAGGGTATGTGGAAAATAGGGTTAATAAAATACACAAACGTTTGTGTATTTACACCACTGGTGACTTTCCCTCTCTCAGGTATTTTATGGAGTGCTTCCCAAGTGCTTTAGTGACATTATCTTCAACTTTATGTACTTTTATGCTTACTCTTTAATCCAAGTGAGTAGATAGATACGGAGGAGGTGGCCATACACTTTGACCTCTTTTGGCACAGCCACCAACGCATCTCTCTTCTTTGCAGAATATAGTGAAACATCGAATTTTAATAAGGCAGAATTAGAAGGTAAGAGGGGCGGGTTAGCTCATGTGTTGACACTACTTGGTAATAGACAGTTTATTACTATCTCATGATATAAACGACCCCCAGAACTACTTTTCTGTTTCAGCCAGTCTGCTCGCTGCTTCACTAGCTGGGGCAGTGACTGTGCTACTTACTCAGCCTATGGATAACATTGTAACGAGGATTCAGGTTGGCTCTTCTGAGGGAAGTGTACATTACTGCTGCCGACAACGCTGCTACTGCAATACGGCGGCCGATTTCATGGTGATGGAGCTGTCAAACAAGCGAGTATTGAGTGAGTGTGAGAGCAGTACGTATCGCCCAACTCTCTTTCATTTTTTTTTATGTCATGTTAATGCTGCTTGTGATATATGAGTCTAGATCTCTGGAGAGGTCTGGTCCCCTCTCTTGCTCTCATCTTAAATCCTGCTATTAACTACACCACGTTTGGCCTAGTCAAAGGTGAGAGCCAGGGGTGCAATTGGCTGGGAAAGTGCCTGGTAGCTAGGCTAGCGCAAATTTCATGCAGTATACTGACTAGTATATTATCGTCAGCGATGTACCTCTCCCACAAACGTCACAATGGTTGTGAACAGCTGGATGCAATATCAACATTTGTCATTGGAGTAATCTCAAAAATTGTTGCGACCACAGCAACATACCCCTTAATTCGTGCAAAGGTTTTTCTTATGGTGTCAGGCGCAGATGTGAAGGGATTGGCTTCCTGCCTGCGCTTAATTACTAAAGAAAGCGGCTACACGGGGCTGTACGCTGGATATAGCGCACAACTCTTGCGTGTTGCACTTAAGAGTAGTATTCTGCTTGTTCTCAAGGAGAAAATCGCTAGTATTGTACTTACATAAAGTGGTGGAACTAAAAGTTGTGAATATTGGAAGCATTGTTATATATATGGGATATTCATCGTCTGGTTGATTTTTTAAAGTAAAAAAATTAATTTTTAAAGTAAAAAAATTAAACCCCAAGTGTAAAAACGGCTTGTGATAGCAGCCGCCACAACACGAATGTTCGAATAAATTGGATCAGTTATTGCACCCACCCGTTAAAAAAAACTCAAGTGTACATTGCTCATTGCATTCATCGTGATGAAAGGTTACGAAAATAAGGTTCAAATTGTATCCTTAAGTTTAGATGCGGCGGCATTCTTCATGATAACAAAAGAATCCACCACCTTATCTATTACATTGCTCACTTCACCAGAAGCCGAATATGGTTCAGTGCTATCTTCCCTCCCATAGTACTGTAACAGAAAATGGAAAGAAGAGTTAGGCACGTACGGTGGTTGTTGCACCCAAACATCGTGCTTCAGGGTTATTATTTGGACTCTTGAGAGAAGAAAATTGAATTCAGGGCTCTTACCGCATCTGAACTGATGGCCGTGGATCCAGAGAAATGAGCAATTCTTGATTGAGCTTCAATTTGTTCAGATGGATCCGCTGCCCGATCTGCCTCGTTAAGCATATCACTACCAATGCCTTTGGCGTTCTTATACTTTTCCTTATCAAAAGTTGAAGAGGAAGTATACGATGAAGAAACCCCTCCACTGCCATAGGAAGAAGCATTATAGTTTGACGTCATCGCCGACTGTCTTCCATCGTATATACTCTCATTTTTTCTTTCATATCTTGATGAAAATGTCTCTGTCCTCAAGTCCCTGTCACGGGACCTGTGTAGTAGGAGAGAATATGATGCAGGGGAAAAAAAAGAATAAGGAGAGAGACAGTGTTATGTATCAGAGCACTTACGACGTATAGTATAACCACCACCAACCTGTACAAGCTAGACTCTTCCTCACGTTGAAGTTGCTCGGCTATCACCCGATCCGCTGCTTCCTGATCTAATCCTCCTGACGCAAAAGTACCGCTATTGTTTCTCCCAGCACTAGAAGCAGACGAAGCAGCAGCGACATCATCGAAGTTGTTCATTGTTGAATCTCCACCAAATCCACTCGACTCGATCTTTTTGGCACCAAATGTCTTAGTCCCAAGCTTTTTTGCCCCCAGCTTCTTGGTACCACCACGAATATTTTGTAACTTGGAGGAGAGTACCACTACAGGCTTTGAGGAAGCCCCCTTCGTATCACGTGGCGGGGATATGAAGGACAGCGCAGGAGAAGAGGCCTGCCCAAACCAAAGTAGGTGGTGGAATTCCAACAACGTTTGGTGAAAAATAACAAATTAGACAACAATAATTATCACCCCCCATCACAATCCTGGATGTCAGAAAACATATAAACCCTCTTCATTCGTTCCCCGACCCAAGCAGGCGAGCATATCAACACATCAGAGGTTGCTTTGCTCACCACCCCCTACTATACTAACTCTACGATTACCTCTTTCTCACACGACGAGGGACTCTTGATGGCAGGCTTGACAAAAGCCTTCCGGGATTCGACAGGTGGAGTAGGACTTCTGGAACAACTCTGCTCTACGTCTACCATTAGCTTCTCTAGACCGCTATGTAAACCCTCTGCGTCATCCTTACCATCAATCACAAGTGGCTCCTCTAGGTAGTGGGGAATGACAAGAGTATAAAAAGGGTTAAGAATGAGGTGTAACGGTTTGCACCCAACCCTAACCCTATCCCTAATGCAGGAGGTCAGCTATCAAGTTGTTCCCTCAGTTGTGGACTCTATGGTTAGTTGAGGCAGTCAATCACATATAGTATAAGGTACACCAAGCCATCAAACACCCTTAATGCCCACACCCACCTGCAATCAACCTCTTCAAATGAGCCATGTAAAGTTTGGCAGCCCGAGATTGATACTTCAACTCAGAGTTTCCCATGTCCCTCATTCCATGAGACTGGAAAAAATCCTTCGCAGTAGCGTTCCCCCCCTTCTGCATAGCAACCATCTCCAAGGGTTTCCATTTGTCTAGGTCAATGCTTCGAACAAAGCTAACATGAACTCCCAGACCCCGGTGGATGGCTGAGCAGTCATAGCAGAGAAAGACGCCGTATGTAATACTAGCCCACTTGGGGTTGCGAGTGGAACAGTCAAAGCACACCTGGAAAAGTGTGGAAGAAGTTAAGTTAGCAACCGTTAAATCTTTGAAGGGCGGTGGTATTGTTCAGCTTCCAACGTGCCTTGTTATCATGATGGGCCATCAAACGCCGGAAAGCTGGGAGGTTGGAGCCACGTAAATACCACAGAGGTTGAGTGAGTGAGCAACCCAGTTAATAATAAAACGCCAAAAAAACTTAAGAACTGTATGTATGTTTTCATTTCCCTTCAGTTTGTTAGAACATCTGTCGGTCAATAAGAAAGCCTACTGGGAAGGCCATCAGCTGAACAGCACCCCAAATTCCAAATATATATATATCAAACTCTCGTAGACGCCCTCCTCCTCTATCCTATTGCCACGCCCTGGTACAAAACACTAAAGGAAACAAGTCAAGAATACAGCCAAACACCTTCAAGCCCGCTGTTACTACCATCGCCAGTGATAATACCACTGCCGCGAACAAACGAACTACTCTCAGAGAAAAAACAAGGGCGTATTACCACTTACCACCCCCTTTCCTCCCCCACAGGTACTAAATTGGGTCATTCCAACCCAAAATGAACTCAACTTATAAGCATCAAAAAACATAATAAGCTACCTCAGATAGCTTATGGGCCACATCTTTACCCTTACGTCACACTCAGACGTGAGACTTAGAGCTGGACTGGCTATTATAACTCTAACACCTTCATTCTCCCGTTATTCTTCACACATAATCATCGCGATTCAAACTTTTAACCTCTCACGTGACTCGCCTGAATTTTTAACGGCCTCATCCACGTACTCTTCACCCATTTCCTTAGTCTGAGCCGCCTTAGGGTTAAGTGTGAAAAAATTGTGAAGGCAGTTTTTTGGGGACCGATCATGTGATGATTCATTGTTGGGATTGGGTGGGTTAGAGTTAGGGTTGGTATACTGCAGACAAGGGGTCATTCCACACAGTTGGTTTTCTGTCTTAGCTCTGATTTCGTTGTCATGGTTGCTCTCTCTTGGTTAGTATTTGGTCGTTTCGACCTCGTCGTTATACCCCGGTCATGTGTGGTGTCCTTGTTGCTGTAGGCATTTCACGTTATAACTATACAGTGGTAGTGCTAGGAGTGTAGTAGGTTGATGAAACGTATCAACTGTGGCGCCTAATAAGGCGATAGAATGAGGTGTGATGATGTACTAGTATAATAGCATAAGGAATGACGGGCCACAGTGGACTACCATCACCACGGGACCATTCACATAAACAACGATGATAGTAGTAATGATCGACAGTGTCAACAGGGTAACACTACCACCACCGCCAATCAATCCAGTAGAGAGAATAGTTATCGAACTCTAAATTTCATCACCTATTTAGTAGTTGAAAATTACTGTGTTAGAGCTATGTCCTATGCCAGTCAAACCCCCTGCTGAGCCCAATTGACAATACAAGTGGAAATCAGTTGTTGCTGAATGAAGGACTTGGTGCATTATTCTATGTATTAACTAAAATATTTCCACCTCCATTCTATTCCTTGTACCTTAACCCTAAAACTACCAAGCCAAGCCTCATTGGGGAGTTGCGGTCGCTCGGGCGGTCGCTCGGGTAAAGTACCACGACAACGGTGAAAGAAGAAATCTCGACGGTTATTCCGCTAAGGTAACCCTAACCTTAACCCTAATTTCATAACTCCTAACTCATGGCTCATAGCCCATAACCCTAACCCTAACCTCCTAACTAATAACCTTAACCCATTGGCATTACAAACGGAGTTCATCAGCTATTTTCCTTCCATGCATGCTTCCTTTCATTATTGTATATTCATTACCAGCCACACACTACGATCGTGAATTTGCAGCTCTTCAGGTGGTCGTTCTGATGAAGTAGGAGTACCCTACCCAAAAGCATACAAGTACCGTACCGGGTCTCATTGGCAGTACGACCGGAAGAACTCAGTTGTTACTCCATTAAAGAACTCTTTATCATTACTATATTTTATACTAGCTACAAACACACACACACAATGCTTGTGGATTACAGTAATAGCTCTTCAGAAGGTTGCAGTTCTGACGATGAAATAAAAGAGAACGGCGAACAAACCTTAGAGCGAGTACTAGCGGTGAGCGGCCCGGACCCGGGAAGTATAAATTCTCCTGCTTCTAGCTGTCATTTGGTGTCTAATGAGAAGAAAAACTCTTGTTGTAAAGCTGAATTGGGAGTCAGTAAAATACCTACGGCAGCAGAATTATTTCGTGATGAAGAAGACAACACAGTGAGGCCAGGAGGTAATAAAAAGGAGAGTTTGTTAAAAGAGGGAAGGCTAAATTTGGGTAGTATGAAACGAAAGCACCACCATGACCACCACCAGCCTCCTCCCCCTCTACTGCAACAAGGCATGCAAAATACCAAGACCAAGGGGAACGGTTGCACTCTCCTCATACCACAGCACGTGGCCAGGAGTGTAAGCAATACAGTGACGGAGGACACATCTTCTTTCTCAGATACTGCCCAACATCGCAGAAGAAAGAATGTGAAGAGGCAATGATAGAAAGATCATACCACCAGCAGCAAAAACACAAGTACTGATCACAAAAAGTGTGAGGCAAAGCAATGAAGATGAACCCCCCATTTGATTAGTTTGGGATGGGACGATTAGTAGTAGCGGGTATCATACTAAATCATGAGGCACAACTCCTTTCCCTATAACGGGAGCAAGCTTTACTGAACATTTCGACAGAACGAAGAAAATCGTCCTTGCATAGACTGTTGCCTGAGGAAAATAGGGTTTGCAAGAAGCTCTGCCTCAAAGCAGGA
>PJEL010005130.1_pt1 | contig 10608 bp, 8 predicted proteins | sample 1853271 | NCBI WGS metagenome assembly PJEL01 (sample SAMN08108733, study PRJNA415343) | Invertebrate metagenome, whole genome shotgun sequencing project. | host: Globobulimina | place: Sweden: Gullmar Fjord | collected 2015-08 | reverse complement strand
AAAACAAAGATTAGATAAGAATGTTTTGGGGACATGAAAAAATACGGTAAACCACGGTTTTTACACACCGCTTTTTGTAACAGATTTTTATTTTTGGGGTAACAGTACATTTACCCCCTTCTCAGTTCGCACAGGAACATATAAGTTACCCACAAGATGTTCCTATGCCTACGTTACATGAACAACTTAGGTTCCTATGGTATTCATATGCATGTTCTCCTAGTATCTAGGAGGAACCTGCCATGCCACACTGAGAACTTAGGCATTACTCTACCCTTGTAACATCCTCCGTGCTATGTGTCGGTTGTACATTGGCAAACCGACGCAGTGTAGCAGTGTACCACCGGTGCCTGAAGGGGGACATAGACATTCAAACCTTAACCAAGTACCTGTACCCTTAATATTTTTTTTCCCCTCTTCATTCTGTCACGTAGAATTTCATTCCCCAAAACCCAGAACGATTTCCCCATGGGGATGGAGAGAGTAGAACGAGGTGAGTAAGATGGTGTGCATTGGTTACTCTATTACCGGTAACGACTGGATTCGAGTTGACGTGATGACAGGGATAGTGATTTAGCTGAGTTGTTCTTTTTTCTGAGATCGTTGATGATGAGAGCACGGCACTTCTCCGTCAGTCGGGTTGTGGTGGTTTTTTTTTCAATTCATGTTGGCGTTCCTGTGGAAGTAGTGGAAAAGAGCACAGCATTAGCATTCGTTTTATCGCCCTAAAGGATAATCGATCCTCTATCTTACTAGAGGAGATGTTGCAATTTTTGTTCCGCACTTGCCAATAGGCCTCGTTACTGACCGACCTTGGACATATCGAGATCCCGTATCGCCATCAAGGGGCTAATCAATCCCCATCTATCTTGCTCAAAAATAAACGTTAGATTAGAATGCTTTAAAGCTTAGAGCAGAGCAGAGTACTGTACGTTTTTTTGAAAACCTTTGGGTTCTTTATATGGCTTACTTACATTCATCAAAACCCTAGTCTATACGACTTAATGTGATGAATCATTATCCCTCTCCCCATTGACAGTTTAGAAAGAGCCTTCCTGTAACACTGAGCAAGCGTGAAATCATCATCTCCGAGTGTTGTGTTGTTTGTGACTGTGCGTGTGCTCAATAATAGGGAGTAATTGAATTGCATGGGGCAGTCTCAGAGTGATGTCAAGACGGATGAGAATTCAATAACTCTAGGTTACAGGGTCCTGGGGGTTCAACCTAACTCCCCTGCATCTGAGGCAAACCTTGTGTCAGTTTTTGATTTCATAGTGGCAGCACGGACGGTGCCTCTTAAGGTCATGGATAACACATTTTTTGATATAGTAAAGGATAGCTCAGCTACAAAACAACCTCTGGTGAGTGAGTGCTGAAAGATTGTAGTGGCAGGTTTTGGGGATGGATACTATTATTGCCCCGGGCCCCCCTTTTGGGGTTTAAATGCTGGTTAGGTTACTCAATGGGATGGATGGTTCTGTCAGTTTAATGAATACACCTTAGGATTGGGGAGATTGATTGATAATGTGTGTTTGTGTGTAATGCATGCACTTTATACACGTTTGACGATGTACTACTCCACCTCCGCTGCCATTGCATGTGGGATAACTCTCCCTCATTGAAATCATCACGGCACTGCACGGACGGTGTTGTGGACACTATAAACCCTCAGCCCTTAACCATCTACAACTGGAAATCATCATCAACTCGGGAAGTTAACATAATGCCATCCAATAGCTGGGGCGGGTCAGGATTATTAGGGTAATAAAAAAAAGTCACATTAGTTGTTTCTCTAATCGGACAGACACCACCAAACGTTTCAGTCCTGTCTAAAGCACAACATAGCTTTGGCTTTGGACACGAGGAGCGCCCTTGACAAAACACACTGTGATGTGGCACTCTCGAGTGTTGCCAGACTACAACTGAGTATTACTGTACTTTTGGCTACTTTAGGTTGATAGTGAAGTTTGATTCGTACCACAATGCACATGATAACCTGGTTCGAGTTCTTGCTGTGGCCCAGGGGGGGCCCGCTGATATTGCTGGCCTTACTCCTCTAACGGACTATATTCTGGGAACGACAGACCAAGTATTTAAAGACCCGGATGTTATGAATGATGTGGTGCGTGATGACTTGAGCAATAAGAAGTAGCCTTTTCTGTCCATCTATTATTACCACTTCAACTTACGATGAAGTGGTTTGTTTGACTTTCTTTAATTTTGTGACAGTTGATAAAGCACATCGATGAGCCTATGGATATGTACATTTACTCCACGCTGACAGACGAGGTGCGTGCGTACATCTTAATTTAAACTTTAAACCCGTGGCCAGCAATAATCATCTTATTGTGCCTGTGGTGAGGTATTGTTAGCCCTATGCTGTTTCTGATTAAAAATTTTAATAAATTGTTTGAATGTTCCCTACAGGTTAGAGTGGTTGTTGTGCTTCCTTCCCAAAGTTGGGGTGGAGAAGGGTGCCTGGGAGCGGAAGTGGTTCATGGATATTTGCACACACTTCCTGATCGGTGCAGACAAACAACAGGGAGATCCGTGGGTGGGGGTGGAATACCTACCAATGCCCAGACTGTGAGGTATATTATTATATCACCCTGTGCCACTGGTACTACTGAACTGTCTATGATGACCTGTCATGTGGTTCTGTGCTCTTATATGACCATTCTTGCTATGTTGTGACCAACTTCAAGGTATGATGCCGAGAGTGCGCACTTTTATGCTTTAGAAGGAGGATCTGCTGTTGGTCTTTCTACTAATGGTATTACAACATTGGAATAACCTTCTGCAGTGGTATGGTGGCATTGGAACCCATTGGAACCTGCTCTTGCTCTGCGTTCCAATGGGATTAATTGCATGTTTTAATGATACAACCTCTGAAAAAAAAAATGTATTTTTTTCCAGCAGAGGCCCAATGGCAAAGACGAAAGCTACAAACCACCAATTTTTGACCCCCAACTAATGCAAATGGCAACCTTCAAATTGTTTAAAAATATATACAAATATATTAGCTTTTACACTATGTCTTGTCACGACCGGGGAGACGTATGAAAATAATGGACGAATAAACTTGAATGCTTCATTCGTCCCTGGACTTCATCTCAATCAGTGAATACAATACTTTGTTGTGTTTCACCTTTTATCAGTCATGTGGCAATCTCCATCTGATTCCTCTTGTATTTGTACCTGTTCCTGCCGGGGAAGAAATCTTTTGGTATAGTTATGCCTAGCTCATCTGCACGACGGCGAACCTTCTTAATGATCTTAGGCCCCATTACCTTTCCAGCATCGTATCTAAATGCGTTGTGGCAAAGGATTGATGTAAGGAGAGCAATTTTCATTAAATATTCAGGAATGAAACAACATCCCATCCTGTCAGTCAACAATAATCAATCGTACGTACCGAAGCCATGCTTGAGTTCGCTCATTAAGCACATGTTCCTCGAAGTTTTCACTCGTTGCACGGTCTATCCTTCTTGTGACTCTTCTTCTGGTGATGCCTTTGATTCTCACTGGCATTAACTTTGAATCCATCAATTCATTAAACTTCTTTCGTTCAGCCTTCTTCACATCCTAAGGGGGGGGGTAAAGAATAAGAGTAAGAATAGCGAGATGAGACGAGATTTCCCTCATTCTTATTTGCTTGTTTGCCATTACCTACCCCACTGTAACCACACTCCCCGGGTGGATTCGATTGGATTGGATTGGATTGGATTGGTACCAGACTATCCTACCAAGAAACCACCACCTTCTAGAATCCAACTTTCACTGCCCCCTGCTACATGCCAGCTACGACTAACACTTCATGTAGGACGCCACCCCCCCCCCCAAGTTTAAATTTAAACTATAGGGGCAGAATAAATTAATGGTATAATCTAAGATGCAATGTCCCCAGCAGCACCAACCATTCACAATTATACGAAACCAGGAGCGACAACGTGAAAAATAATAATCGTAACAGCCCAGTCCGACAGCTTTCTTGCACCTTATTCTGCCCAAGGTCAAGCTAAATGGTCCAAATGGCGGTATACATTACATTACATAGCCCCATCAACCCCACTATTTGCCACTTTACATTACAGTATCGTTAACAACAGCAGGAGTACCAAGAGGCCCAATACTCGCACCCTGTTCCATTCTATTTAATTCTATATCAACACGGCCCCTTTTCTTGTCCCCTACCGCTTTGTCTATCTCCTGGTGCTCTTCTCCTACTTCTTTCGCAGATTCGCGCTCACCGACCGCACCAGCTCCATTTTCGGTTGTGCATTTCACCCTCAATGCCCGCCCCGTACATCCAAAAGGTGTACTGTATTCCCTGTGCAGGAGCCCACCATTTATACAATGGAAACCCGATACGACTATTCCAAACTCTGAGGTTGAGAATAATAGCGCCATGAAGATTATTACCGCTATCAACATTGGGTGAGATCCCATCAATGGCTTAACGTTTATGGTTAGGGTTAGGGTTAGGGTTAGGGTAGGGTTAGCGTAAGGGTTTTAAAGGTTAGAGTAGTTCAGGTTGGGGTTACAATTTAGAGTTAGGGTTAGGGTTACAAAAATTGGGGTTCAGGCTAGGGTTAAGGTATATACTTGTATATACACAATTATAGGTGTAACTCTATCTGTCTGGTGTGTTTTATCGTCAACAACAGGGGTGTTAGAGTGTGTTATTTGTTACATACGTGTGGATGTGAGTGTTACATCCATCCACGTATACAAGTGCGATTGTTTGGCTCATTGTTGATGCGACCAGGGGCTAACAAGGATGATTGCAGTTATCACGCCAACCAAGTCAATGAGCAAAAGAACTCGAAGAATTCCAGGTTGGTTGGTCATATGTAAAAATCAAACTCCTCCTAACTCTCTCCCTTGCTCCTCCGCCACTACTCGATCTTACACAAAAACACCACAAGAAGTCGTCGTAAATAATAAGAAAAAAAAATGATCAAGACGAGCAAGCGATTAGCATTTTTTCATCCTCTAAAGGCGTCAAAATAGGAGTGCTCCTTTCCATAGCAGTAAGAGGTCTTTATATTTGTTACGTGCATTAACGTTTCGTGGTCCGTGTAATATACAGAAATACAGAAATACACTACCAGAACGGTAGCCAACCGCTGTAGAGTTGGCAAATGTTCTCAAGATTAGAAGCTTCCAGGATAAGGTTTGTAATCTGACTTTCCACCGAGAGCGGCTCAGAACCGGTTCCATCATGAAGAGTCGTTGCTTTTTGTGTCCCAGTCCCAACAAAATCTGTCCCTGTAAGCTTCTGCTCCACGCGTTTCAGTACAAAATTAGCTGCAAAATAAGTCTGTGCCATTACACATCATGGGTTAGATTAGTGTTTAGTTGTTCGGTTTAAGCTTTTATCATTTATTTCTTGGTGCGTTCAGCTGTTGCTTATTACTTCCACAGCAAAAACAAAACAAAGCAGTAGTAAACTAAAAAGCAGGCGGGCAAATACTACTAAAACCAAAGAACACACCTCGTTATCTGGATTCAATGCAGCTGTCTCATTTTCGCTATCAATAGATTTCAATGGAGCACCTCCATGCTCTTTCCTCTCTGGAGAATAGCTGCAGTTCCGTAGAGCCTCTATGCAATCCTCCTGAAAACCTGAAAGAAGTGAGGGGTTGCGGTTAGTACGGCCGGTGGCTGATGGTTGGTACATAGAAATTGAGCCATAGGATGATGAGTGAGTTTTCACGTGACGAGTATATAACAATCACGTGCTGAAGCAAAATACAATTCAGAGTCAGAGTGAAGGTCAATACAATGAGAGATAGGGTGTGTGTCAGCGGCTTAATGGAAGACAGAAAAGCAATACAAAGGAAGGATACACCCAACCCTTCTTATGGCGCTCTTCACAACGAAATAGATAGCTAGCTAGCTAGAGTTAGGTAGTGTTTCTTTTCATCAAGCAAGGGCTGGGCTGGCTCAAGGCAATAAAGAAAAATCAAGGACCTTCGCATTCTTCACTATCCGGGTATGTTGGCTTCTCCATGGCGGTGTCAAGAGGATGATTTGTTTTATTATTGCCTTCCTTCAATAAGGAGGAAGGGCACAAATGCTGCAAATCACCCACAGCTCTATTCAAGCTACGTGAATCAACAACTTTAAAAGGCTCCGGTGGGGTTTCAATGCTTTCATCTGGTGAAAATACTTCACTTTCTCCTCTGAATTCCCTGCAATCTTTAGCGCTTATCGCCCTAACCGTTCCACCCAGCAGTGTCTGCGGAAGCCAGGATATGAGATCCAGAACCCACGATTCCAGCATTGCAGTCAGGCTATCCCGATTAGCTCGAAACGCCTCCATGGTCCGTTCACATGAGGCTCTGAAAAGGCCCTCCGTACGACTGGCTCCCATTGCATTTCCGAACATTCTAGTTAGCCGAAACGGTACTGTTTCCGGATATCTGTCCCGAAGACACGCCATTTCAAAACAATCACCAAAGTCAATGTGGAAAACCTGACCAGTTACGCGGTCCATCATTATATTTGAAGGGTGACGGTCTCCCAGACCAATAATGTATCCTGCAATTGAAGACACTGCTGCGCTCCGTGTAAATGTCATCCTTCTAGCAAGCCAAGATTCGCTGTTTGTACTTGATAACCACAAAATTCTTGCAAGGTCGTCCCCTTTTGTTGTGTTCAGTGCCCTCGTAAACTCCTCGATCTTTCCCAGCAGCGGCATAAGGTCATAGTCCGGAGCTGAGTGGTTCAGCGACTGCTGTTCCGTGTGAACATTCGTTTCCCGCTTCTCTCTATAATTTTTGATGAGATAAAATAGAGTGTCGCTGTGAGGCACCCAGCCAAATAGACCAGTCAATGCCGAGATCGGTATGACCTCAAATCGACGCATGTGAAGCCGAGACATACTTCCTCCTCCTTCTCTCTCGGTGGTCGGAACCTGAGCTAAGAGCGTATTCATGAGATCCACAACCTGCATCACTCTCTCATCCTGTTGTGGATCTTCTCTTCCCTTGAGTAAAAATGCATACTTTCTACCATCACTTCCAATCAGGGTTATTTTACGAGGACGCTGTTTGCTCCACCATACAACTCCAACTTCAGCGGAGAAATGACTGATACAGATTAAGTGACGGCCAGGAAGCTTTGGATTGTAAGTGCCAGGCACCGCTAGTTCCAAGTCCATCATTTCAGAGGTGAGAAGAGCAGGTGCAATTCGAGCTAAGTGCAAGTGTGGTCTGTTTCTGAGAACCTTTAAGATACGACGATGGATGGTGTGATATAAATTCCAAGCTTGAAGCAAATCCCCTTCCCTCTGACTCTGATCAAAACACTCTAACCACTCTTCTGCTTCTTGTAAGTCTCGTCCAAACAGGTTCCGAAATGGAGCATCGGCCTCTGAAGAGGATGGTAATGCGTGCAGGGCCCTGAGTTTCTTCATCATGGTATTTATATCCCCCTTTGCCACGTACGCTCTAGATGCACTCTCAAGTCCTTGTTGCCACTTCTCTTCCAGGCTCAGAGCCACCTTACTGAGCTCTTGAGAAAAACGTGCAGCCTCGTTCACGAGCGTGCAGTTTCGAGATTTCAAGTGAACAAGCACCTCCTGAGCAAGGTTCTGATGCCCTGGACGCGATACGGCTACTGTAATTGGATAGATGAGTGCCTGAGGATGGTCGGTACCAATCCTGTTAAGTAGCTGAAGTAGCAAGGCCCTCACTCTAGGAGATGGACTACAAACACGAGCCAGCAGCTGTGGTACAACTGCCAACCAAGCCTCAGTTGGAGACCCACGTATACCCAGTGCCATCTCCGTGTCAACCCCAGGATCTTCACCGTACTGAAACCACAGTGTCAGTAGGCGAAGTGTGTCCTGTACCGTGGTTATCTTTCCTCCCAGTAAGAGGCACCGAAAAAAAGCCTGCACAGCTATTGCAGCATGGCAACACTTGACAGGGGACAATGCTGAGGCGGAAGACCAGGCTCTAACCAAGTTACCATCACACAGAGAATCATCAGACGAAGATACGCTTCCAGGTACAGGCAATCCTCCTTTTGTCTCCTCCTCCTGCATCGCACTTACATTCATTTCAAGTTGCTTCGCTTCACTCCCTATCAGGTTTAAGTTCAACATAGCCCACGCGTGCCAAGCACGGTAGCTGCCAGGATCCAATTCTGTTGCTTTCCTTAAACCTTGCAAAACAGACCTATCCAGAAGGCGGTGTTCAAGTACTTCTTCTCCCATAGCCTGTCGTGTCTCCCAATCGGCCATCCTCCACTCGCAGTGCTTTAGAAGTGACTGAAGAAGAAGGTCTCGCGATTTTGGCGCGGAAGATGATGCAGCAGATTCATTTTCCAGGTAACTACAGAGCCGTGCAATATGGGAAATCGCAGACCTATGATCTCCCTTGGCCCAGAGGTACTTGCAAACGCAGTACGATAGCTTAGGACAAGCACCAATTTTGTCTTCATCCAGATCATCAGGGCTCTGGTCTGTACCACCACCACTAATCTCAGCCCCCAATTGACGCAGGGTATTTGCACAAAGTTGAAGATAGCCACTCTTGCGACACAGATTTGCCAGTCTCAACCAGACATCCAAGTCCTCCGACGGAGATGCCACAAGACTCCTAACAAATAGCGCTCTCCTCCAAATTTTAGGATCCGGAGGCATGCATCGCAGTCTGATGTCCCAAGTATTGAGCAGCTCACAGATACTTGAAGGACGAAGAGACTCGAAGACAGACTGGTATTGGTTGTGGTTGTTATGGATATGGTGGGAACTATCGTTTCCAGCATCTAAAGCTGCACAGTCCAAAACCTCTTCTAATTCTGATAGACTTTGGGCTGACACCATGCAAGTATAGGCTCTCCCGTAGCTCTCTCGAAGCATCGATGCCATTGGTGCAACAAGGGAAGAACGGGCTTCATATATTCTATTCCTTGCCGCATCGAGGGCTCCCTTGTGAGCATCCACAATCGCCATAAATAAGCCCTGTATGTCGATTGTCTCCGGATCTAACATTTGCTGATGTGCCTGTCTTCCTCTTCGAGAATATGCGCTCCGTGTATACGCTTCAATGTCTTCCCAGCGACGCAAGGACAGTGCTGCCTTTGAACCGAAGCACTCCACCTGCTCAAGCCAATTTATGTAAGATTCTCCCCAAACCATCTGGCTTGCATTTCCACTGCCGGCTATCAAATCAGTCTGTCCGGCCACAGTCTCTCCAATGCTGCTGATGTGATACTCGAGCTTGCGGCTTGCGGCTTCCAAAAGAAGTGAAGATGGCTCACAAGGTGGCTTCCTTTTGCTGCCACCCAGTCCAGTAAAATTAAACGACACCGGACGTGATGATGGTGGGCTAGTGCTTGTCATAAGCGTGCTCAGGCTGCTAAAACTACCGTATGCAGACCGAAGAGCATGAGTGGCCATTGACAATCCTTCAGCACTACTAATACTAACCCGGCCCTCCTTCTCTTCCTCCTCTTCCTTACCATCATAATATTCCATTTGAACGCCTTGCTTTAGCCTTCTCCACAGCTCCATGGCCATTTCTGCTGCCTGTTCGTACTCTCCCAACCAATACAAGCATCTTAGCTGACCAAGCATTGCCTCGTACCATCGTTGCTCCAGTCCTTGCACGTCTCCTTCTCTGCCACAATGAATGCTACCACTATAAGCGGGACTACAATAGGGGGAAACAAATTCTGAGTTATCAAAATTATGCTGTGTCCCCAGTCCACTCAAATCCTCTTTGTTGGGAGAAAGGCCTTGCCATGAAAGCTCCACGTGCCTCATCGAAGGAGCTGCCATAGGTGAACGGGAGGCAGGTGAATATTTTTCAACTTGCCGCATGGAATCCTCCACTTGCAACTGCTCAAGGTGATAGAGGTTCAGTGCTTCGTCAATATCGCCCATATGTTCAATCCATTCAGGCTGCACACTGAGGTCTGAAACAAAACTATTTGTGTATCTTAAAATCCCAGCCGCACAGGAACGTAGTCCTAGGCTATGGTACACATTAATTAGGCTTTCCACGTGAAAGGAAATTAGGGGAACATTGACATTCTGCTCAGGTGCTATAACACGCATGTACTGTTTCTCACGATAGTACAACAGCTTTGCTAGAGCATTGGCTTTTGCCGCGCGGTATGCCAGAAGAGATAGGGATAGAGGTAAAGTCTCGTCCTTGAGTTCCATGAATTCAAAGACGTCAAGTAGTTGGCTTGAAACCGCAGGTGGGAGCGAGGGAGACTTTAATGCTGCTTCCAGGCTATCCAATATGGACTCCGTCTCAGCGCTGGTAATGGCCGTGTTGAGCTCATTGAACGTGTTGTTCCATTGTCCCCCTGCAGGAGTTCCCCTGCCTGATTTTGTAGCTGATTGTGAGCCACAGTTCCACCGAAAGGCTGCCCCTACCTTCCCGAGCCACGTCCATGCAAGCAGAAATGATACACAAAGCAGATGTTCGGCGAGAGGCGGGTGCGACTCAGCGAGTGGGGCGCATAGCTGTAAAATGGGAGAGGGGGAGTTACGGAGAAGTGTCACTCCTAAACCTCTCATCCACTCAATCCAATCGCCCTCTTTACTGCATTCTTTTGATTCCTCAAAACATTGCACAATTG
>PJEL010005129.1_pt1 | contig 10608 bp, 8 predicted proteins | sample 1853271 | NCBI WGS metagenome assembly PJEL01 (sample SAMN08108733, study PRJNA415343) | Invertebrate metagenome, whole genome shotgun sequencing project. | host: Globobulimina | place: Sweden: Gullmar Fjord | collected 2015-08 | reverse complement strand
GCCAACACCTTTTTTTTGACGAGGTAACGAAGAAGAATTTAACCTAACAATTCCATCCAAGTTTCCAGATAGACACTATTTAAGAAATCAACGTTTTTTTTGTCAACGTCGCTAGTGAAGGGTTTGGCATAATGTACAAATTATCAGTCGGAGAGATTATCAAAATGGTTCGCTCGCAATATTGCGCGCGCCCCTTGACTCAGGAAGAGGTCGCGGTGGAAATGGGGGTTAGCCGCTCTTTTATTGCTGCGATTGAAGGTTCTGAACAAAAAATTCCCCCCGACTCTTTTATTGAAAAATTTGCACTGACTTTTGGCCGAAACGAAACGGATCGAAGTTATTTTCTACGGGAAATGCGATTAGCGGTTGGTCGCGTCAAATCGGCGCGGGGCGCTTGATGAAGGCGCACCAACGGACCGCCGGTGCTGGCTGATCGAACGTGCAGGTGCCAATTACTGGGTGCGGGTGTCTGGCCTATTGAATGGTGTCTTGATTGAAATTGGTCTTGACCGAATCGGTGCCACCAACTCCTCTGATGATGGCTGACTGGGTCCAGATGGTGATGCGCGGGGAATTGGGTGGTATGGTGAGGGTGAGCTCGGCGATGCCTGATTGATTCGCGATTCTGGCGCCGAGGACTTTGGTTGGTGACACGAGATCAAGGCACATGCCACCTAGCACGGGCAGGCAGGAGCCGTTGGGCGCCACGCCCTTGGTTGAGTAGGCAAAGTAAACGCGTTCGCCGCTGTCGGCATCGTTGACAGTGAAGGTAGTTTGTGTTCCGCGGATGAGGGGAGTTTGGGTGAGGCTGGGGGGATATCTGGTCCGATTCAGGTGGATGTTGAAGGTCCCGTTGTGGATGTTATTCGAGGCAATGTCAATGCGACTGTCGCGATCAAAGTCTGCGACGACGAGATCGATCGAACCGGCGCGTTCGCCGAGGGGTAAGAGAATGGGTTGTTCGAGGATGCCGTTGCCTTGGTTTTGGAAGACAGCGATACCTGAGGTGAGATCATTGAGTACCACCAAGACATCTGGATCGTGATCGAGGTCCACGTCGGCGATGGCGAGTTGATGGTTTGCTGATCCGATGAATCGTGAATCGATTTTCGGGAACGCGCCGTCGCCGTCGTTGTCCAGAATGGTAATATTTCGGGTAAGGACATTGGCGGTGATAATGTCGGTGTCACCATCGCGATCGAGGTCGACGGATGCGACCCCCTGCGATCCGCTGCCGACGACATAAGTAGTCATGGGGGCAAAGGTGCCGTCACCTTGATTCATGAGAGTCGTGAATTTATTGTAGGAGTAGTGGGCGCTGGCGATATCCAGGAATTCATCATTGTCCAAATACGCGAGGGTGATATCCATGGTTGAGGCAGCGGTGGGGTAGGATACGGCTGGCGCAAATGTCCCATCCTGGTTGTTGAGCAGTACGGAGACATCATTGGAAAGGATGTTGGCGGTGACGAGATCGCGCCAGCCGTCGTTGTTGAGATCGCCAGCTTCGATGTTGTAGGCCCGCTTGCCGACGGGATAGAGAATTGGTGTAGTAAAGGTGCCATCCTGATTGTTGAGGAGCACGGAGACGTTGTTCGCATCGGAGTTACTGGTGGCGATGTCATCCCAGCCGTCGTTATTGAAGTCGGCTGCGACACTGCCGTGGGGTGAGGTTACGCCGACCGAGTGAGCGGTGCCGGTGGCAAAGGTTGCGTCGCCTTGGTTGAGGTGGATACTGATCTCGCCGGTGCGCCAGTCAGCGACGGCGAGATCGGGAATCTCGTCGTGGTTGAAATCTCCGGTTGTGATGGACCAAGGGCTGGTGGAGGTGGGGTAGGTTACCGGGGGGTCGAATTCGATTTGCGCGGTGCAGAGTGATGGAAGGGCGGTGATTGCAAGTGCCAAAAATGCAACAGCTATCGAGCCACGGTTCGAACGGTAATACATGATTCTTCCTTTCGCTATTGTGCGGAGCGAACAAGAGGGTAGAAGTGGATACTCCTGAGGATAGGCGGAGGCCGATGACTGCGGCTACAACTAAATGACGCAGAGGAGCGATAATGGGTCATTGGAAGAGTTTGAAGTCGACCGATGATGGGCCAGACATGTTGGTTGTGAGGCTGCCTAGCCCTTGCAAACTAGCTTTTTTGAGCTTGGCGACGTAGATAATTTAACAGATCGATCTGGGTGATCATGCCGTAGTAGGTTTCATCATCAGCAATCAGGGCCACTTTGCCGGCGCGGAAGATGGGTACGAGATCGTTGATGGCACCGCCGGGGGGCAGTGTTTCCAGCTTCGTAATCATGTGATCCTCGACAAGATCCTTGAATGCTTCCGCATCGGTGTTGACGGCAAGCAGGACATCTGATTCATCGATGATGCCGATGACTTTGCCCGCGGTGGCGCAGACGGGGGCTTGGCTGATGCCGTACATTTTCATGCGGCCTTGGGTGACGGCTAGGGTGTCGGTAGGCGCGACGACGTAGTCTTCTTGTTTGAGGTGACGGCGAGCAATGAGATCTCGGAGGTCGCCGTATTGTTCGCGGGGGATGAAGCCTTGCTCGACCATCCAGAAGTCGGAGAACATTTTGGTGAGGTACTTGTTGCCGGTGTCGGCGACGACGACGACGACGTTTTTGGGTTCGGTTTGTGCGCGACAGTAGCGGAGTGCTGCTTCCAGGAGGCAACCGGAGGATGACCCCATGAGCACGCCTTCGAGTTGGAGGCATTCGCGGGCAGCGAGGAATGATTCTTGATCGGTGACACTGTAGGCTTTGGTGACGAGTTCAAGATCGAGAATGTCGGGGACAAAGTCTTCGCCGATGCCTTCGACGAGCCAGCTGCCGACCTCGATTTGCTCGTTGCGTTCGACGAGGGGTTCGAGCATGGAGCCTGCGGGATCTGCGAGGACGATTTCTACATGGGGGTTCTTTTTCCGGAGGAATTTGGCGGTGCCTGAGAGTGATCCACCACTGCCGACGCCGAAGACCATGGCATCGAGTTGATGGTTGAGTTGTTCCCACACCTCGGGTCCGGTGGTGTCGTAATGGGCTGCGGGGTTATCGGGATTTGCAAATTGATTGATGTAGTAGCCGTTTTCATCTTTGGCGATGCGTTCGGCCAGGTCCTGATAGTAATCGGGATGTCCCTTGGGTACATCTGAACGGGTCATGATGACTTCGGCACCGAGCGCTTTGAGGTGATCGACTTTCTCTTGGCTCATTTTGTCAGGCATGACGACTTTGACGCGATAGCCTTTGAGGGAGCCGACGAGCGCGAGGGCTAAGCCGGTGTTGCCAGCGGTGCCTTCGACGATGAGTCCGCCGGGTTTGAGGTCGCCACGGTTCTCAGCTTCTTCGATCATGCGTAAGCCGATGCGATCTTTGACGGAGCCTCCGGGGTTCATCATTTCGAGTTTACCGAAGAGTCGGCACTTGCCGGTGTCGAGTTTTCGGAACTCGAGCATGGGGGTGTTGCCGACCATTTGGAGGATGTCGTTGTAGACGGGGGCCGGCCAGGGTGCGGGGCCGCTTGTTGGTGGGGAGTCTGTGGAGGATGTTGCGGCGGTGGTTGTGGTATGGGTCATAGTGCCACATGGTAGCCGTGGGCTGGGACCAATCGCGCCCGTGATCCGCCGGCCATTCTCGATTAGGTGATTAGCCCACCACGGGTGCTGGTCGGGTGATTGGGCCAAAACCAAGCCCCGTACCGATGAAACGCATACCGTCATTGAACCATGTGCGGAATAGCAGGCATCATCCAGTTTGACGGCCCACCGATCTCTGATGATTGGGTGGATGCGCTGGCTGATGAATTGGCGCATCGTGGACCGGATGGTCTGGGTGGATTTCGTGATGATTTCGAAGCTGCCGATGGAGTAACGGTGCGGGTTGCGTTGGTGCACACTCGATTGGCGGTGATTGATCTGCAGACGGGGCAGCAACCGATGGTCTCGACGGTGGATGGCGGGGGGGAGGGGGATGATCCTGATTTGGTGAGCGTGATATTCAATGGGTGTATTTACAACCATCGTGAGTTGCGGGTTGAACTTGAAGGACATGGCCGCCGTTTCGAGACGGATCATTCGGATACCGAGGTGATTCTGCGTGGCTATGAGGAGTGGGGGGGGAAAGAGTGTGTAACGCGGCTTGATGGCATGTTTGCTTATGCGATTTATGATCGCCAGAGGCGGACGATCATGCTGGCGCGGGATCGTGTGGGTGAGAAGCCGCTCTATTTTGCGTGTTATGAAGTTGGAACCGTGCAGACGTTGGTTTTTGCCAGTACGGTTCCAGCTATTCTTGCAGTGGCGAAACTTCTTGGCGTTTCGAATTCTGTTGAAATCGAAAGCGACTGGCTAGGTGAGTATCTGCGTGATGGATATTGCGCACCAATCGCGTTGCCACAGGAGAACATTCAGCTGTTGAAACCCGGGTATTCGCTCCAGCTCGATTTGACACGTTGTGCGGCGGGTTCGCCTACGGTTTATTGGGAGCCGAAGGAGCGGCGGACGTTGTCAGCGACGCGGGGACGCGATTTTGCAACGCTGATTCGTAGTGCGGTTCACGATCGCTTGGAAGCGGATGTTCCATTGGGATGTTTTCTGTCGGGTGGCCTGGATTCTTCGTTGATCACCAAGTATGCGTTGGAGAAGAAGCCTGACTTGAAGACGTATTGTGTGCGGATGCCTGATGCGCGGTATGACGAATCGGTGATTGCCGCGGAGGTTGCGGAGCATCTGAAGTCTGATCACATGACGCTGGATATTGATCAATCGAATGCTGCGGAGGATTTGGTGCACTTGATTGAGCAGCTGGGGATGCCGTTTGCGGATTCTTCGATCCTGCCGACGTATTGGGTTTCAAGAGCGGCGCGGGAACATGTGAAGGTGGCGCTTTCGGGCGATGGCGGGGATGAATTATTTTTGGGATATGAACGATTTCAGGGGGCTGATTGGTTGCGGAAGTATCGTGCGTTTTTGGGACTGATCCCGGCTGGTGCGCTTTTGAAATATCATCCTAAATCACGGTGGAGTAAACTGGGACGCCTGGCGCGTGCTGCTCGTGGGGATGGTTACCGTGGGCTCACGGGCATTATTGATGGGCAGTTGCTTCCTCAACTCGTGGCGGCGAACACCCCCAAGGCTCCCGCGCCGATCACCGGTATTGAGGGGGCTCAAGTGTATGAATTTGAGCATTATCTTGCGGATGACTTGTTGCGGAAGGTTGATACTGCTGCGATGAGTGTGGCGCTGGAGGTGCGGGCACCGTTCTTGGCTACTGAGATTGTTGAGGAGGCGTTGGCAACGCCGATTGAGGAGTTGATGCCGAGTGGTGAGCGGAAGGGCCTGCTCAAGAATATTGCGCGGCAGCATCTCCCGGCAGCGATTGTTGATCGCCCCAAGATGGGATTTGCGATTCCGTTGGGGGAGTGGTTTCGGAGTGATCAGGGGAATCTCCGTACTTTGCTGGAAGATCATCTGCAATCCGTAGAGCCGTTTCCGGGACTTGATTTGAATCTGAGTGTGGTGCGGCGACTGTTGCAGGAACATCTTGAGAAGAAGCGTGATCACACGCATCGCCTTTTTGCGTTGTTAACGCTTTCTATTCATGCCAAGAAATAAGGCACCCCGTGGGGCGCGCCTTAAAATCGGGTTTGGCAGTCTTGGCAGCTCGTTTGTCAAGCGCTGAGATTGATGTGGGGGACGTTGGACTCGTAGCCGTTGGGGTGTTTTGAGAACCAGTCCCAGGCGGTTGCAACGATGGCGTCGATGTCGGTGTAGGCGGGTTGCCAGCCGAGTTCGGTTTTGATCTTGGTTGAATCTGCATATAAGGTGGGGGGATCGCCGGGTCGGCGTTCGCCTTCGACGACTTTGAAATTTCGGCCCGTGACGCGCTTGGCGGATTCGACAATTTCACGCACGGAATAGCCCCGGCCGATGCCCAAGTTATAGACGAGAGGCTTACCCGCTTGGAGCTTGTCCATGGCGAGAACGTGGGCGCCGATGAGGTCTTCGACATGGACGTAGTCGCGGATGCAGGTGCCATCGGGTGTATCGTAATCGGTGCCGAAGATTTTGATTTCGCTGCGGTGGCCGAGGGCTGCTTGGAGGATGATGGGGATAAGGTGTGTTTCGGGGTCGTGGGCTTCACCGATTTCGCAATCACGATCTGAGCCTGCGACATTGAAATAGCGGAGCATGGCGTAGGCAAATTCATCTTGGGCGTCGGCGTAGTCTTGCATGACGTGTTCGACTACGAGTTTGGAACGTCCGTAGGGATTGATGGGATTCTGGGGGCAGTCTTCGTTGATGGGGATGAAGTCTGCGGGGGGTTCGCCGAAGGTGGCGCAGGTGCTTGAGAAGACCATTTTGCGGACGCCGGTTTGGTCCATGGCATGAAGGAGAGCGATAGCGTGAGCGGTGTTGTTGCGGTAGTACCAGAGCGGTTCATTGACGGATTCACCAACGTAGGCGAGGGCTGCAAAGTGCATGACGCATTCGATTTTGTTGCATTCGAGGACATGAGCGATTTGGTGCCAATCGGAGAGGTCGTGGACGACCAGGGGTACGCCATCGGGTACAGCTGCGATATTACCGCGCCCGAGGTTGTCAACCACGACGACGTGATGGCCGTCCTGGACGAGGCGTTTGACGGCATGTGACCCAATATATCCAGCGCCACCGGTAACGAGAACGTTCATTAACCTCTCCAATCAGCCAAGTGATTAACCTAGCATCTTGATTACAAAGAATCCGCCTACTAACAGAGCCAAGAAAACGAAGCATAAGGTATTAAAGTGTCGGTCAATGAAGGGTTTGGCTTTTGGCCCAATAAGCCAAAAGACGGTTGCGACGCCAAAGAAGCGGATCCCACGTCCGATGAGGCAGGCGAGGCCGAAGGTGAGGAGGTTCATTTTGGCAAAGCCTGCGGTGATGGTGAGGAGTTTGAAGGGGATAGGGGTGAGTGCCGCTACGAAGACGTAAAGGTCGCCTCGTGTGGCAAACTCGCCTTCGAGCCATTTGATGGTGCCGGGTTCTGGCTTGTCTGCGGCACCCATCTCGATGCCGGGGATTTTGAGGGCTAGATCAATTAAGTAGAAGCCGATGGCATAGCCTAAGAATGCTCCAAGTACGCTAGCGAGGGTGGTAATGAAGCCGAACCACATGGAGCGTTTACGATCGCCTAGGCAGAGTGGCCCCAATAATACATCCGGTGTGACCGGGAAGAAGCTGGATTCGGCAAACAAAAAGCAGAAGAGTGCGGTGGTGGAGTGGCGATGATCGGCAAATGAGAGCATCCAGTCGTAGATACGACGATGCAGGGCCCAGCGGCTTACCGGTGCGGTAGCAGGGGTTTGAGGGATGGGAGTGGTGCGAGGGGACGGCTCCGGTTGGGCAACCGGGTTGTCAACCTCCTTGTGCTCGTTCATGGTCTACTGTATCGGCCCCTTTGCACACAATCTGACAATTCATTTGAGAAGAGTTGGATTCGTCCCATATCATCCGGTCCTATGGAAACAGTCTGGAACACTTTGGCAACCCTGATTGAGCGCGGCGGGTGGGTGATGTACCCGTTGATGGTGCTGAGCGTCATTTCCACCACGCTTATTCTTGAGCGTATTTGGTTTTGGCGTCGCATGCATAAAACGATGCCGGAAAAACGAGTCTCGCAATTCGCCACGCACCTGCGGAGCAGCGATACCGCAGCACTCGAGAAACTTCTTAAGGGTGATCATTCCTTCGCTACGCAACTGCTCCAGAGAATGAGCAAGCAACCGTCCGCCGAAGCGGCAGAGTCGGTGGCGATTGAGATCATTGAGCAACTGCGCCGACGGATCGAGCGGTATATGACGCTCCTTTCGACGATAATCACGGCGGCCCCTCTGATTGGAATTTTGGGGACGGTGATTGGGATTATCCAGAGCTTTGAGCTCTTGGGCGAGTCAAATATGGTGACGGATCCGCGCGAGGTTTCCGCAGGGATTGCCCAAGCGCTTCTTACCACGGCGGCCGGTCTGATTGTGGCGTTGATCACGCTCTTCCCGTATATGGCCTTTCGCGGATTTATCGATCGCACGCTGGGGCAGTTTGAGGTGCTGATCAGCGCCCGCACGACGGGTTTCAGGAAGGCCGACAAGCAGACAACTACCAAGGAAGTGTGACTGGGGTTGGATACCGTTCGCTTGGCATTACTCGTCAAACTCAAACTCGACACCGACACCCATTTCGACGGCGCGTTGATAGACTGCATAGGCGGTCGAAATATCTTGGATTGCCAACCCGTTTGACTTAAACAGCGTAATCTCGTCGGTATTGGTTCGACCGGCTACCGCCCCGGTCACGACGGCTCCGAGGTCGCCGACAATCATGGAGGCGTCCCATTTTCTTTCGTTCATGGGGATGATGAAGTCGCCGGATTCGGCGAGGCAGGCATCACGATCGTCGGCAATGATTCGGGCAGAGCAGACGGTGACTTCATCAAGTTCGCGCATCGTTGGTGAATGTGAGCCGACGGCGTTGATGTGGCAGCCTTTGTTGAGCCAGGCGTATTCAATGATGGGTTGGGCAGCGCTCGTTGCCAAGGTTAGGACATCTGCCGCACGGACTGCGGCCTCGGCAGAATCCGCACGCTCGAAAGGCAATTCATGTTGAGCCGTCATTTGGGCGCAGAATGCTTCGATGGCATCGGGGGGATCGAGTGAGAAGACGAGAATTTTTTCGAAGGGATGAGCTTCGACCATGGCCCAGACTTGGGTCTGGGCTTGTACCCCCGCACCGAGAATGGCACCGATCTTGGCATCGGGATTGGCCATGTGTTTGGTGGCGATGCCGCTGACCGAGCCGGTCCGCATGGCTGTGAGAAAGCCACCATCCATCAAGGCAATGGGCGCCCCGGTTTTGGGATCCAATAGCACGATCATCCCCAAGACGGTGGGTAGTGCATACTGTTTCGGATTTTTTGGATAGACGGTGACGATTTTGGCACCCAGCGCCCCCATACCTCGAATCATGGCAGGCATGAAGAGTGCCAACCCATGCTCAGCGGGTACGGCGATAGGTGTCCGGGCGGGCATGTCGACTGAGCCTTGGGCAAATTCTGCAAAGGCTTTTTCAACGATCGCCATGGTACTTTTCATGTCCAGCACACGCATGACATCCGATTTGGTCAGGAGTAACGCCATGAGATACCTCCGGATTCTCTTGCATCGTTTCAGATTGGCATAGCAAACAGAAATGCTATTCCTGGTGATGAATATCCCAAAGGGCGCAGCTGCGCCCGAAGGACAATTTAGGAAGGCGAACCTATCCCCAGGACGCGCAAAAGAAGAGCAGCCGAGGGCGGTAGGGCCTCGGCTGCATGAGAATTTATAGGTTGGTCAAGCGGGGGTTTGCGCTCAGCCTGATGATGCGGTGGCTGATCCGGCATTGGCCGCGGCACTCGGTGCGTTTGAGTGTCCGTCAAAGCGGGTGCGGCTGGGTTCGGCTGGTACTGCGGCATCCCAGGTAACCATGCCGGGGACAAAGCGAGGGTGGAGCCAGTCGTCGTTTGGTAGGACGCGGACCGAGAAGCCACGACGGCCTGATTCATGGGGGACGACGCGCCCTCGATAGCGATGCTTACCGTCGCCTAGTTTCTCGACATGTTCCATGGGTTCTGCTTGACCGTTGATGAGATGTCCTTCGGTGGTGACCCCGCCGGAATAGATTTCGACTGCCACTTCGTCGGGTCGCAAGGCACCGAGCGTTATGGTGACTTCAATGGGTAAGGGTTGACGAACTGGTACGGGTGCGGGGTTATTGACTGAGACGTCGGAGATTGCCACATCGTGCCAGTGGGCGCGATAGTGGGCGATATGATCGGTCAAGTCCTTGGCTTTTGCCAGATCTGCAATCGCCAAATCACGGCTGCGTTGGACTGCGGGAATGTAAAAATCTTCAGTGTAATTCTGCACCATGCGATTAGAATTAAAGAACGGCGCCACCGCCTTGATGCATTCCTTCATGCGGCGTACCCAACGGCGTGGGATGCCGGCAGCGTCACGGTCATAAAATTCTGGGAGAATGTGATTTTCGAAGAGATCGAAGAGGCTTTCGCTCTCGATGCGGTCGGCCGTTTCATCATCGTGATACTCTTCACGACGACCGATGGCAAAACCGGTTTCAGGTGTGTATCCCTCATCCCACCAGCCATCGAGAATGGAGCAGTGAATCGCACCATTCATGCAGGCTTTCATACCGCTGGTGCCTGAAGCTTCATGCCCACGGCGGGGAGTGTTGAGCCAGATGTCACAACCGGTGACGAGATAGCGGCCCACGTTCATGTCGTAGTCTTCGAGGAAGACGATGCGGTCGGCATGGGAGTTAGGTTGACCGGAACGTGATTGGGCAAAGTGGATGATCTCGCGGATGTATTCCTTGCCCGCTGAGTCAGCGGGGTGGGCTTTCCCGGCGATCAAGAATTGCACGGGACGATCTTCGTCGTTGAGCAATTTCAGGATGCGTTCGAGATCACGCATCAACAATGTGGCGCGTTTGTAAGTAGCAAAGCGACGAGCAAAGCCGATGGTTAGTGCGTCGGGATCCAATGCAGCAGCAGCACGTTCCA
>PJEL010005128.1_pt1 | contig 10609 bp, 13 predicted proteins | sample 1853271 | NCBI WGS metagenome assembly PJEL01 (sample SAMN08108733, study PRJNA415343) | Invertebrate metagenome, whole genome shotgun sequencing project. | host: Globobulimina | place: Sweden: Gullmar Fjord | collected 2015-08 | reverse complement strand
ATCTCCGAATCCGGACTCTACACTCTCATCATCAGATCCAACAAACCGCAGGCCAAAAAATTCCGCCGCTGGGTCACAAAAGAAGTCCTTCCCGCAATCCGCAAGACCGGCAAATATGATCCCCTCTCCACTGGCCAGCAGCTTTCCAAAATCAAAGATGGCCTGAGAGAATCTGACATCCACTTCAAAGAGCTTTCCATTTCCATGCGTCTTTCCAAGCTGATCGGCAAACGTGGTGATGAACAGCTCCGCCATGCTGCGGAACTTACCACCCTGCGTACTGGCATTAATCCACTTGAATATTTTCAAATTGCCTTACCGGAAAAACCCGCTGCAATGCCTTATCAAAATCCTGTGGACCTATTTATCCAGGAATGCTGTGAAATAAATCCAAACTTCAAAATTCCTAAAAGGAGCCTACACATGGCTTACAAGAAATTTTGCAAAAAAAATGGGTTTATGCCCCAGCATGCAGGAACATTTTCTCAAAGTATTTTTAACGGCAGGGAAATCAAATCTTCCAGGCCGAGTAATCCCAATGGCAATGGTCGAATAACTGCTTATGTCGGGATTACATTAAAGCCAGAATATCTGCTGAAGGAATAGAGGGAGGTTATTTCAAGCTAAAAGCCAGTGCATGGATGAGGCATAAACCATGTCGGCTTTCCGGTTGAAATAAAAAACCCTGTCCTCTGAGCGGATTTATGGCGTTTCAGTTGGCACTGAATAATCTACCAGAGGACGGGCGTTTTTTACAGCAATTTTAAACAGGTGGCACTTCAAGGTGCAAAATGCCACGTAATCAATATCCAGGGAAGTTGTTATGGCGCAAGAAAGTATACCGGCTGTGTGGACCTACGAAGAGGCAGTAAAAAGATGTTATTGCGGCCTCAGAAGCTTGAAAGCTGCAGTAAGTCGAGGAGAAATAGAAGCATACAGACCAGGAAAAAAAGTTCTGCTGGTGCAATCCAGTGTTATTGCATGGTTTCACAGCAAAAAAACAGAATTGCAAAAGAGAACAGGTCGTCCCCGTGCAGGTGCCAGACGTTAATTTTTTTTCAATTAAGTAACCGAGAGGGCAAACCTCCCCATGTTACCAATAGCAAGCAAATCTGAAGGAGAGAAGTTGTGATGTTTGGCAAGAAGAAACTACTACGAGATGATCAGATCCTTGATGAGGTTCTGGACTACGGAGATGCGCCACATCTGGCCAAAGAATATGGTTGCTCTGCACAGTTAATTAATGGATGGCAACGACCACCTTCTGATAATGATGATGAATACAAAACCACAGGAACCGGACGCCCTTCCTGCTTAACCCGCCTACGCATCCTTATTTCATTCATAATCTCACGCGACGGCAAACCAAACCGTGCCTACCCAATTGCCAAATGGGTTGCTCGCCAGTGTTGGGGCGTATTTGTGCCGCTATCAACTATCAGCTACGGATCTGCCAGCGACCTGATGCAGAATGTCAGCAAAGTAATGAAAGAAACCGGCGAAGCAATCGAGGCAGTGCGAAAAGCATGGTACGAAGTCCAACCCGGCATCATCACCAAAGAGCAAGCTATAAACTGCCGCACGGAAATTGCAGAAGCCCAAGCCGCCCTGGCTGCTCTTGAAATATGGCTGGACGAAAAGGAGCAGGAATAATGAATACCCTGCTCCACCGTAATAACTCCAAAAAATCACAAAGTTTTCTTAATGCAGCCCTTACTATGCTCCTGTGGTGCTGCATTTTTACTGCATCCTTTATCTCCCTTGGCCGCGCCTTGTCGCTCCAGGCTGCAGGGTCGGCCTCTCTCCCCTCCTCCCACCATCAAAAGTCCATTCAAACTCCTCCTAACCTCATAAATACAGGTGTCTGCGAGAAGCCTGGAAACGCCTGTATTGCTGCGTACCGAGGAGATAAATAAAAAGAATGGGTTGGGCAAAACAAAACCTCTCTGCAGGTCAACGGCAGGAAATTGCCGCTTCATTATTTGAGGCCAACCGGAGTTTGCATAATAACTGGCTCAACGGTAAATGCCCTTTTCACGAAGATGATAATCCATCATTTGGCTACCACATTTTAGACGATGTTTTCCATTGTCAGGCAGGTTGTGATCAAAAAGGAGATTTGATCGATTTATACTGCCTGGTAAACGGCCTGGATGCAAAAGAAGGCTTCAAGCGGTTTAAATCTCATTATGGCACTTCAGAAACTTACAAGATGCCAACTGCGCTCAAACCCACTGGCCCGAAAAAAACAGAATCAACACAAGATAACCAGGAAGACTCGCCGGTTGATCTGGATCAGATGGCCACGGCCTTTGAATCATTTCCGCCCCTGCAGGAAAAATGGCAGTCAGAGCTTAATAAAACCAGATCCTGGAGTAAACAGGCAATAGCCCGTCTTGATCTTCGGCTGCAGACCCACTACCGCAATAAAAAAACCGGCGAACTAGAAAAGGTCCGCAATGGTTACGGGCGTATAGCAATCCCCATCCGCAACAGTGAAGGTGTTTTAAAAAATATCCGGCTTTATCAGCCAAATTCAAAAACTCTAAAAATACTCTCCTGGGGTAAAGGTGTTGGAAAAAACCGCCTGTTTCCTTATCCAGATAAAGAAGCAGATGGTCCAATAATTATCTGTGAGGGTGAAGGCGACACCATATGCGCCATATCGCAAGGGTATGATGCCGTAACCCAGACATCCAAACGTCTAAAATGGCCAACTGAGCAACTTCGGCCTTTCCAAGATCGTGATGTAATCATTGCCTATGATGCTGATACCGCCGGTCAAAAATACGCGGCTGGCGCTGCAAAAAGCCTGCTGCAGGTTGCAAATTCAATAAAAGTGATTCGCTGGCCTGGATACATGATGGACGAAAACGGGCAGCTCCCCAAAAAACACGGTCAGGATCTGACTGATTTTTTCGCCCGTCATAATAAAACCCGCCGCGATTTTGAAGAACTTTTTTCCTTGGCAGAAGTGATAGAACCTGCAGACAGAGTAGTAAGCGATACTTTGTATCAATTTTTTGGTGAATCCATCACCGGTCGTACGGTTTTTCAACCACGTCGCCTTGCTGAAAGGCTCCTTCAGGACATTCCACTATTAAATGATCCAATGACCGGCATGCTCTATCACTGGGGTTCCAAAATATGGCAACCTTACGAATACGATAACGTCAAGCATGCAGCAATTAAGTATCTCGATGATGAATCCACAACGAACCGGGTAAATGATGCGGCCAGCCAGGCCCGTATTTTATCTACCATTCCGTATGGCCGAAAACTCAATGATGATCCGAACATGATCTGTCTGCAAAACGGCATGTTTGATTTAAAAACCATGAAAGTCGAGCCACACCGAAAAGATCATTATTCCAGTATCCTGATTGATTTGGAGTTTGACCCGCATAAACCTGCTGACTGTAACAGGTGGCAACTTTTTCTAAAAGAAACCGTCCAGACAGATGCAGCCATCATGCAATTACAGGAATTTTTCGGTTATTGCCTGACCCGTGAAACCCGTTATGAAAAATGCCTGATCATGCTTGGTGACGGTGGCGAAGGTAAGTCGAAAGCTCAAATGGTGTTGCGTGCTATGTGCGGCCAGGAAAACTGCACCTCTGTTTCATTTGATGCCCTGGAAGATCAGTTCCAGCGTTCACACCTGTACGGCAAATTATTAAACATGTCATCCGAGGTAGGCGGCAAAGCCATGGATAGCGAGTTTTTCAAACGCATCGTTTCTGGTGACAGTATAACCGCCGCCTTCAAACACAAGGATTCTTTTGATTTTGTACCATATGCAAAACTTGTTTTTTCCTTAAACAAGATGCCTAAAGTCCTGGATAACTCCGATGGTCTGCACCGCCGCTTATTACCCGTTCGCTTTAAACGCCAGTTTCTCGAAGATGATCCAGATAGGGACCCGCACCTAGATGATAAACTTTTGGCTGAACTCTCCGGAGTCTTTGCCTGGTCCCTGGTCGGTCTGGCCCGGTTGCGGAAACAAGGTGGCTTTACAAATTGTGAAGAAACCAAGGGACTATTAGCCGATTACCAGCGCCTTAATAATCCGGTTTATTGCTTTGTCGAGGATTGGTGCGAACTTGGTCAGTTTCAAAAAGAATCGAAAGTTAATCTGTATGGTCAATATAAAAAATACTGCAGGATTAATGGCTGTGGCCCAAAGAATTCTCAAAATTTTCTAAATGACCTGCGTTTGGTAGTGAAAAACCTCAGTAATACACGGCCTACCGTTGAGGGAAAAAGAGTGCCATGTCTCAATGGTATTTCGTTGAATAAGGGGGTTACAGACTCATGATTGATTCACAGCTAACACTGCAGGATAGTTTTCCAGATTTATTTGGAAAATTTGCCATGGAAATTCCTGCTGCCGCTGACCAGGTAGACCAGGTGAACCAGGTGGAACATGCCATCCAACCTGATCAATCTCTAAAAAATGAATCATACCCGTGGGAATGCATTTCAAATGACCAACGGCTTGAAAAACAAATCAAAGAACTTGAGCCACTTCACCGAATCCGGATTCGGCAAATGTCGCAAATGATGCAGCACTTGCCAGTAACAATTTATCTATCTGAAGATGGCAAAAATGTTGGAATCATAATCAAGGATCGAAAGGCACTAATGAATAAAATTGAGGATTTCGAGTTGTTCACTCAAACCGTTTTCGGCCCCTCTCATGGCATTATCTGTGAGTTATTCAAGGCGCAGTTGCAAGGTGTGGCCCGGACACACGGGAAACAATAACAGTTAAAACAGGAGCAAATAATGAAAAGCGATGATGAACAAAATTTGGGGGTAGCAGGTTTAAGAGCAAACAATCCAGAGGCTGAGTTGGTTGCCATCAAAAGTTGTATCAACACCCTTTTTAAAAAATACAAGAAAAAGGCTGAAACAGCGCGAGAATCTGCCACTGTGGCTAATAAAAAAGGGGCCAGGGCAAGGTGGCGGAAACTCTGTTCTGATGCACAGATATATGAAAAAATGGCTGCTAATCTGGTTCTGATAGATTCGCCGTTATAATATTTTCTTTTTTTTAAAAACAAGCTGGTTCAAGGTCCATAGCATGAACAGTTATGAAAATTTTAAAAACATATTGATTAATCCTGCTAAAGAATTGCTGCAGGCTGCACAGCCAATTTATAAACACGGTGAAAAAAAACCTGTGGAATATGCAATATCTGCAGAAGATTACAGCAATCTGCTTGCGGCAATGAGCAGCGCTATTGATCTGGAATTATTAGAAAAATTAAATGGTGAAAAATCATATGAAGAAAAAAAAACTTAATAAGCTCGCCAGTGAAATTGCCACTTGCAGTGGCCTTGATCCGGATGCCGTTGCTCAGCTCCTGGAGCAGTTACGCCAGCGGGAAAGGCAGCAGCGTTCGAACCTGGCTTTACGTCATGCCATATCAAGTCGTGAAGCGGTTCAGGTCTAATCTAATAATTAAAAAAAAACATAATTAACGAACACAAGGCAGAGCCAGTGATGAATAAACAGCAAAAACCCAAAGGTGTTATCAGATCCTTTGAGGGCCTGATGCCAGAACCATATCTGGAACAACCCCTGGTGGCCATGTTGAGCCGGGAAAAATGTTATCAGCAACTGCTAAAACAGCTTCATCCAAATAAACTGCGTTGTGGGTGTGGCTCCAATGATTGCACCAGTCATGGCTACACTAGCACGGGTTTTCCTCGTTTTATTTGTCGGGCTTGCTGTAAAAATTATTCCGCTCTTTCCGGTACGGTCTGGAATGGGTCCAGGTTAGGACCCCGCAGAATTTATTTATTTATGCGTGCCTGGGCTATGGGTTGGACTCCTGAAATTATAGCTCTTGCCATCGGTGTACATAAAAGAACCGTGGTTATGACACAGCGCAAAATCAAAGCCTATAATTGTTATAAACCAACAACTGTATGAAAAATACCGTCTCTCAACGTGGCCGTGATGCCCGCCGCAAACAATATGCTGGTTTATTGAAGAAAGCAGAAGCCGGCGAACATTTGTCTGTTTCTGAGTTAACCAGTATGGCAAAACTGGAAAAAGAATTTGCCGGTGATCAACCAGGAGATGATGAAGTTTTTGCCAAAGTTAAAGACGTGGCCGAATATGTCAAATGCTCCAAACGTACAGTCTACAATGCCATCAATTCCGGTAAACTGCATCGCCAGGAAGACGGTTCGTTTCTTCTTACATCAGTGGCAGCATGGCAGGCGGAAAAAAACAATGATCTTTCCCTCCCAGGTGCGGGCAATGAAGAAATTGATCCTAACGAACCAATCAATAAAAAAAATGCAGAAACTCATTATCGCTATTACCGGGCTGAAAAAGAAAAAATCAATGTCCAACGCTTATTGGGTGAACTGCTGCCCAGAGATGAAGTGGAACGCCTAGTGCTTGACAGGGTCCTGCAGTTTAAAAACGCGCTGTTAATGTTTAATCGCCGTTGCAGTCACACTATTGCTGCCGAGTCCGGGGTGGATAGTAAGGTTGTCGATAAAATCATGGATGACGAGGCAAAAAAAGTATTAAAAGCTCTTTCCCGGCGAATGGATATTCATGTTGATTGAAATAAATATTTCCACACCAGAATTTTCGGGCTTACCCGTAAACTGGATTCCCGCTGATGGCTATGATAATTTGAGCTATTACGACTGGAGTGAAGTGGAATGCAGAGCAATCGCCCCACCTCCAGATTTGATGGTTTCCCAATGGGCAGATGAAAACCGGATTCTCCAGGCTGGTGTTTCCAGAAAATCAGGCCCCTGGTCAACCGGTTTCACTCCCTACCTGCGCGATCCCATGAATGCCTATAATAATGATAATATCCGCCACATTGTTATCTGTTTTGGCACCCAAATCGGCAAGACAGAATCAATCTACAATATGATTGGCTACATTATCGATCATGAACCCTATTCCACTTTGGTGGTCTATCCCCGTGATGATGATTGCAAAGGAGTCTCCAGAACCAGAATTCAACCTATGATTGATGATTGCGCCTGCCTGCGGGAGAAAAAACCAATCAATGCTGCTCATTACCAACTCCAGGAGATGCATTTCCCTGGTATGTATCTGTATCTGGTGGGGGCTAACTCTGCTGCTGCCCTGGCGCAGAAATCCTGCCGCAATATTATTCGCGACGAAATAGATAAATATCCGGATCGAGTCGGTAAAGATGCAGATCCACTTTCCCTGTCCGAAGCCCGTGCAAAAAACTATTGGGATATGCGCAAGATAATTGATGTATCCAGCCCCACGGTTGAAGGTCGGGGGATCTGGAAACAATTAAAAAGTTGTGATGTGATTAATGAACTGCAATACCCTTGCCCTCATTGCACCAAATATCAAAAACTGATCTATAAAAATATCAAATACGATGATTTCCCCGACCATCGCGACCGGGCCATGATTGCTAAAAATTCTGCTTATTATGTCTGTATCCATTGCGGAGTCGAGATATATGACAAGCATCGGCCCTGGATGATTCAAAATGGCAAATATGTGGCAGACAGAGTGGTTGATTTTGAACCAGAAAAAGTTGGTTTCTGGGCTTCCTCGCTCTATTCCTCTATGCTTGGCTGGGGCGATCCGGTTCAGAAAATGGTGGAAGCAATAATCGTAAGAGATAAAACCGGCGATACCGGACCGCTACAAGATGTTATCAACGGCTGGTTGGCAGAACCCTGGAAGGAATCAATTGAGCAGTCAACTTCTGCAAAAATTTTAGCAAGAGCCAAAGGAAAAAGAGTTTTACCGCGTTTGATTGTACCTGAAGAGGCAGTGGCGCTTACCTGTGGAATTGATGTGCAAAAGGTAGGGTTCTGGTTCAGCATTTGGGCCTGGAACCGCAACATGGAATCCTGGCTGGTCCATTATGATTTCATGCCGGATTGGGATGATATTTATAAACTTTGTTTTGAGACTGTTTTTAAGGTCCATAACAGTGATAAATATATGGGTATCTGGCGTGCTGCCATGGATATTGGAGGTGGAGAAGACAGCATGTGGGGTGATGATTGGACAAAAACTGAAGAAATTGTCACCTGGATACGCGAAAACGGTAGAGGTGTGGTTCATGCTGTCAAAGGAATGTCGAGAAACAATACCGGACAGAAGGTCAAGCATTCCATTATGGATAAAATGCCCGGTCAAAAAGGCGGTCAGATTCCCGGTGGTTTGAATTTATGGCTACTGGATACCAACCAGTTCAAGGACACCTTTTTTTGGCGTTTAAGTAACACTGATGAAGACCCGCAGCCTTTGCACTTACACGAACAAACAGACGAAATTTTCGCCAAACAGATTATGGCAGAAGAAAAACAACGTAACAAGAATGGGCGTATGGTCTGGGTGCGGACCAGTAAGGATAATCACTTGCTGGATACTGCTGTTTATGCCCATGCTGCTGCGGATTTTCAATGGCTTGGCGGGGTGAAGATTTTATCAGCTCCTCAATATCGTGAGCCTGTTATTCACAAAGCGCCCCGGCCTGCTCCGGTAAACCGACCACCATCGGCCAGACAAAGTGTTAAAAATTTTCAACGTCCTTCATGGCTCAACAGGAGATAGATAGCATGTATTTACGAGGCAAGCGGCAGATTTGCAAATACACAAAGCGTTCCTGGGCAACCTTGCAGCGGCTACAAAAACAGGATGGTTTCCCCATGTTTTTCAATGGTGGCCGCTGGGAAGCCGATTCGGAATTGATCAATAAATATAACCGCTCAAAACTGCAACTCATCGACAAAAAAGGTCTGGTGGTAACAAACCGTCGTCAAGGTGCAGGTAACTCTTTTCAGCGCTGCATGAAACCCCCTTATTTTTGTGTAGGGAAATGTACAATATGCGGCAGTTCCGGAACCTTGCGCCATGTCGATTTCCTGGGCAATGTCAAACGGGTTGGAAACGGTATTTCCCATGGTGAGCTTATCGGATCAGGCCAGCTATGTTTGAGCTGCAGGACTTTAGGTCCACATTTACATAACAAGGAAAAGATGGTAATTTGGGCGGGGTGAACAAAGGTTATGACATTGTATTGTTAACATACTCACGAATTGCCTGCATTTTATCATCTGACATAAATATAAATTCACAAGAAGTTTCAATATTCTTATTAAGAATTGTTTCAGTTACAACACTGCATGTCAAGTTGAGAACTTCCTTATATCCAGGCAGGCAAAAGTTTATCTTTCGGATTTCAATTGGTTGTGCTCCATATCGTCTAGAACCTAATTCTGAAGATATTTCATTATTATCAGATTCACAAATAGTTTTCACATATCGAATACCAAGCTCACTGATGTTAATAGTAGTACCACTAGAAATACAGGAAGAGAGTTCTTCTGCTACTGGAGTATTCATTAGAGCCCTTAGGGCTTTTCGCCGTTCTATCATCATTCTTTCTTATCAAGGTAAATAATATATGAACATGGAAACTACAGTTGTTAATTGTCATTGTATATTCCTGAATTAAAATTACAAAATCAAATATTTTTAACATTGTAATAAAGGTAATTGAATTGTGTTTGACTTTTATTGATTTTTCGGGCTATGTTTGTTCCATCGCTGGGATACCAGTGATCGGGAATGCAAGCCCGAAGTCAAGGCGGACGACCGCCATTTTCTTTATCAATATGGCGGTTTTTTTATGTCCGGAATTCAGTTTTGCTCCTTTTGGGCGGACTGAGTGGGAGGCTTTATGCCTGCCGGTTCCTTGACCCGGTCTTGCAACCTGCTCAGTTTCGCCCATTTTCGTTTGCAAGCGTATGGGGGAAGATTTTCTAATCTTTGTCAAGGAGTAAAGCTATGCAGGAAGTAACTCAATTTCAGTTCCAAACTCAGTCCGTACGTGTTGTTCTTACTAAATCAGAAAAACCTTTTTGGGTCGCAAAAGACGTCTGCAAAATCCTTGGGTACGCAAATCATAAAGATGTTGTAAAAAGACTTTGTCGTGAAAAGGGGGTATGGAAAACATCCCTCCTTACTGCCGGTGGAGATCAAACAGTTACCTGCATTGATGAAGGCAACCTCTACCGCCTCATCATCAAATCCAACAAACCGCAATCAAAACCATTTGAATCGTGGGTATGTGATGAAGTTCTTCCAGCAATCCGCAAGGATGGAAGGTATGAAATTCTAAATCCTGTATCCTCGCCACTTAATCTCACTCCTGAAAAACTTGCAGAAATCGGCTATGCCTCCAAGCATGCTGCTATGATTACCAAGTCATTTGGGTATTATTATGACAAACGCTTATCCCGGCAGCTGGTTAACTCCATAGTCGAAGCTGCCACAGGCGTAAATATTCTGGAAGATTTTCATAAAACTGGCCTCCTACCTGAAGAAACACTAAATACTGGAAGTCAAACCATGCTGGACTTCCTACTCCAGCATTGCGAACTGACACCGCATGGGCAAATCAGCAAAACCGTACTCTATAAATTGTATCAAAACTTTTGCCGGGAACAACATATCACCCCCTTATTTGATAATCATTTTGCCAGAGAATTATACAACAATCCAGGAGTCGGTAAAACCAGACCATTAATTGGAGGTGTTAGAGTTGCATGCTTTTCAGGAATCACT
>PJEL010005127.1_pt1 | contig 10610 bp, 9 predicted proteins | sample 1853271 | NCBI WGS metagenome assembly PJEL01 (sample SAMN08108733, study PRJNA415343) | Invertebrate metagenome, whole genome shotgun sequencing project. | host: Globobulimina | place: Sweden: Gullmar Fjord | collected 2015-08 | reverse complement strand
AAATACCATCTACATCTGTATATATCTCACATACATCAGCATGAAGTGCACCAGCAAGTGCAACAGCAGTTAAATCACTTCCACCTCGACCAAGTGTTGTAATTCTGCCATTTTTAACACTTATCCCTTGAAAACCTGCAACAACAATAATTTTACCCTCTTTGATGGCATTTGTCATATTGATAGTTTCTATCTCTTCAATTCGAGCATTTGTATGTTCTGAGGTTGTTCTTATCCCAGCTTCTCTTCCACTCATAGAAGTTGTTTTGTAACCTTGTTCATTTAAAGTAATAGAAAGTAGGGCTGAAGTAACTCTTTCTCCTGAACTTAATAACATATCCATTTCAGATTCATTTGGTGTTTTACTATAAGTCTGGGCATATTCTATTAGTTTATTTGTTTCACCACTCATTGCACTAACTACAGCAACGATATCATCACCTTGATCTCTAAACTTTTTAATTATTTGTGAAACATTTTGAATTCTTTCTAAATCACCTACGCTAGTACCACCAAACTTTAATACTCTTAACATTATTTGTTATTCTCCATCTTAAATATAGCCTTCTTGTTTAAAATATTTTAAAACTTTTTTATAAACTGTTCTTTTGAAAAATGTAATATAGTCATTTAATTTTTCTGTTTTTACAAATTTGAATTGACTAAACTCTGGTATCTCGGTATCAATATCAATTTTTGCACCCTTATGTAGTTTTACTAAAAAATACTTTTGTGTTTGTCCATCAAAAGGTGCCATTCTTGAAGCAACAGATGGGGGAAAATCATAACTTACCCATTCTGGGAATTCGGCTATGATATCTACATCATTTGTACCTATTTCTTCTTTTAGTTCTCTAAATAAGGCTTCATTAGGTGTTTCACCTTCATCAATGCCACCTTGTGGAAATTGCCATGCATCTTCTACGTCGATTCTTGATGCTATAAATATCTCGCATTTTGCTGGGTATGATGAAGATAAAACGATAGCTGCTACATTTGGTCTATAGTTTTTTGTTTTATCTTCCATAAATTATCTTGCCTTGTGATTGTTTATAATATGAAAAGGATACTATCTTAAAGTTGCTTTGAAAATGCTTTTGTAGTATGGGATTAGTGTCTATTTTATTATTAAAGAAGAGGTTAAAATAGCCTATAGTAGTCAAACTATAAACTATTTTCATTATATTTATTTAGTTTTTAATACATCTTACAGTTATACCAATTGAAATACCAGAGGTATTATAAACACTTGCACTACTGGAGTCAAAATCAATAGTTTTAATAGTTGTACTTGTAGTTCCGAAAGAAGTAGTGGCAATTGATGATCCTGTTCCAACGTTCGACCATGATGTGGTAGGCTTACGCCATCCAGATGCTGGAACAGCTAAAAAACCATTAAATAAATCAGTTATATTAGAAATAGCTTCTGTACCTGTAAGATTTATGGTCTCGGCACTTAGTTCATCTATCGTTGGTACTCTATATCCTGTTGGACATACAGAACTTCCATCAGTCGCAGCCCAATTCGCAGCTCTTAATGTACGATCTGAATCTGCAGTTGTCCAATCAGTAGCATGTGTAATAAACAAAGAACCTGCATTTGTAATTGCTGTTGCTTGAGTCGCAGTTGTAGTACTAGTATTGTTTTCATGACCATCAGCTTCTCTTCCCCACTGAAAATAGTCACCATAACAACTAGTATCAGTTATGCTAGTACAAGTTTGACTAGCCCCTATATTTCTATCTAACCATGTTTTTCCTGTATGAGGAGATAATACAGTACCATATGTTATATCATTGTGTGTTATAACAGTAGTACTTTCTGTACTAAGGTTAGATTTATATGCATTAATACTATTTTCCATATTAGCTGCTGTTCCATCATAGTTATTAACAGCTGTTAACAAATTATTCATTCGTAGAATTTCCTGTGCTGTGAAAGCTGTAGAAGCATTGATATCTGTAGATGCTAAGGTAAATAGATTATCTAAACTTGAAGTAGAGTTACTCCCTACACTAGATTTAAATGTAGTAGTTAGGGTAGAGTCTTTTAATATTATATATAAAAGTTGAGAAAGCTTTGCTAGATTAGTATCATTTGTATTTACATAATCTACAGAAAATTCATCAAGTGTTGATATCCCTAGTCCCAGACCAGCGAATTTTGATAAAAGAGTTGAATCATTACCTAAAAAACTAGTAATAGGAGAGATGACTGTACTTACTCCATCATTAACACTCATATTAATATCAAAAGCAAGATCAGTATCTTCTAATGCCCCACCTGTTGTAGATATAGGATAAACTATGCTATTGTTAAATCTATATACACCATTTGAAGTATAAGTAGCCGTTTGTCCTGAATTATCAGTTACTGTTGCATTCTTCACATATCCATCAACAACAGTTACATCTACAGGACTACTTGAAAAATCTCCTGAACCTCCACCACAAGCTGTAAAGATTGTGCTAATAGCACAGATTCCAATCGTAGTTTTCAAAATTTGTTTATACATATTTATTTCCTTTTAAAATGCTATACCAGCATAAAATATAACTATAGAGTTTAGTTTATACTGATAAGTATTATTATCATTATGTGTTGTTACATCTAGTTTTTTATAATTGATACCTATATTTAAATCGAAGTCTTTTAGAATATTTTTTCTTATAAGACCTATTTTTAATCCATAAGCATTTTCATATTCTGTATTATTATCCGTTACTTCAGTTTTATGTTTTATACGATCAATATCTACACCGTAATAAAAGTCATGCTTTGCATTGATATTAATGATATGATCTAAATTGATACCCACTGAAATTAAATCTGCATTTCCCCACTTTGATACAGTTGTATCAAGATAAACTCTCAAGTTATCGTTGATATATTTACCTGCTTTGATTGATGCACCATAGGTAGAACCTATATCTGTAGTACCATTTGCAGTAACCCTATTTATACTAACTTCCTTATAGAAATCATTTGCATAAATAGATGTTGCAAAAATGAATAGTAAAAGTAATTTTATTTTCATTGTTTTCCTTTTGATTTAATACATTGATTGTAGCATAATCATGTCTTAATAGTGACTGAAATCTAAGAAATTAATTTTGTAGTATAAATAATTTACATTTCAAACACAATATCATATTTATTAAACATATAATTCCATTTGATGCTAATAAATCTCTATGTGAATAAGAAGTATATTGAGAACCTCTAGATGGGTTTTTATATCCTATTATAGAGCTATCTAAGAGGTAGATAAAAAGAAGTAATCAGTTTGACTACTTCTGAATCTTCCATTATTAAAGAGTTTAGGTTTAAAACCTAAACCCAAACCCAAGTTCAAGACCAACAAAGTTATCCAAAGATGAATAGATGTTATTTGAGTCTTTTATCTCTATACCATTTGTATAAAGATATCTAAGCCCTCCACTTACATAGTATGTTTTTGAAAGCTCATAGTTTATTCCTGCTTTTGCACTAGCTACAGCTTTTGTTTCATCATCACTTAAAAAATCAACTTCATATCTCATAGAACCTATTCCTAATCCTAGGTAATACTCAAATGAGTTTGAAGGGATTAGATAATCAACATTTAACATAAGGTCTTGTGCTTTTGCATCATTCCATCTTATTTGATCATAAGAGAGGTAGTAGTTTAGGTTTTTATTTTTCATACCTAATTCTATACTTGGAAAGGTGGTTTGTATATCTGCACTATTTGAGTTAGAGTTTGCTCTACCATCATAGTATCCATAGTTTGCCTGTACGAAGTAATCATTTGCCAAAGAAAAAGATGCAAGTAATCCTAGAGAAGCTATTATATTTTTTATTTTCATCCTATCCCCTTATTAGTGTGGCGTTACCACTTACTAGTGTAACTATTTTTGTACCATCACTTAGTGTATGAAGTACTGTTATTTCTGCTGATCCTGATGGTATTACTGTATCTCCTGAATATACTGTATACTCTACATCTATACTCATAGACTCTGATTCTATTACTACACCATTATGATTCTCTCCACATCCACTAAATACTAAAAAGGATAATGTTATTGTTAGTATTAAAAATATTTTTTTCATATTCTCTCCTTAAAAACTAATTGTATTAGTAACATTTGCATCTATACGCATATACATATCACCATTTTCTTCATAAATATTTACTCTATTTCCTGACTCAAATTTCCCACCATTTGTTATAGTTGCATCTAGAATAGTTTCTTCTCCATTACACACTCTTTTAAAGGTTGTACTTGTTTCTCCATCTATATCTGTAGATATATCTGCTGTGATTGTACAGCCATTTGGATCTGTATATACTTGTGGAGATACTTCTAAGGAGCTACTACCATCATCAGCTATTGTAGTTGTTGAGCCTGTAATTTGTGAAGTTACTTTTGAGGTTTTTCCATTAAGAGTAACATTAAGCGTTGTTTTACCTTCTGAAGTTGTTGTAGCTTCTATAGTTTTATTATCTACTGAAGCTGTTGTTTTTACTCCTCCATCATCTGTATTTGTAGTAGTACTTCCACTTATATTTGAAGTTACTTTTGAGGTTTTTCCACCTACTGTTATGGTATGAGTACTGCTTGATGATGAACTACTACTTGAGCTACTTGAAGATGAACTACTACTTGAGCTACTTGAAGATGAACTACTACTTGAGCTACTTGAAGATGAACTACTGCTTGAAGCTGCTGTATATTTAAACATATAGGCACTTCCTGCATTACCTTCAGTATTTGCTCCAGTAGCATCTTCATCTTCATACTTTGCTCCAACAAGAATATTATTACCTGAGATAGCTACTGAATTCCCAAAATAATCGACTGCTCCTCTATCATTTGATACTATCTTTTGGTCTTGAGTCCAAGTGGCTCCTGAATCTGCTGTTTTAAAAACATAGGCTGATCCTGCATAATTTACAGCATTTGCTCCAACAGCATCTTCAGCTTCTTGCTGTGCTCCAACAACAATTTTATCTCCTGAGATTGCTACTGAGGATCCAAATTGATTATATGCTGCTCTATGACTAGCTACTAACTTTTTAGTTTGACTCCAAGAGGCTCCACTATCGGCTGTTTTAAAAACGTAGGCTGATCCTGCAGAAGTTTTAGTATCTCCTCCACTAGCATCTTCACTTTCATTTATTGCTCCAACAACTATATAATCTCCTAAGATAGCTACTGCCCATCCAAAAGAATCATTAATCTCTCTATCGCTTGCTACCAACTTTGCAGTTTGACTCCAAGTATTTCCACTATCACTTGTTTTAAAAACATAGGCTGATCCTGCAGCAGCTTTAGTATCTCCACTCGTCGCATTTTCATCCTCATTCTTAGCTCCAACAACTATATTATCTCCTGAGATTGCTACTGAATATCCAAAATTATCATTTTCTGCTCTATCACTTGCTACCAACTTTGCAGTTTGACTCCAAGAGGCTCCACTATCACTTGTTTTAAAAACATAGGCAGATCCTGCATTACTTTTAGTATCTCCACCTGCTGCATTTTCATCTTCTCCCTGTGCTGCAACAACTATATAATCTCCTGAGATAGCTACTGACCGTCCAAACTGATCATTTACTGCTCTATCACTAGCTACCAACTTTGCAGTTTGACTCCAAGAGGCTCCATTATCACTTGTTTTAAAAACATAGGCAGATCCTGGATTACTTTTAGTATCTCCACCTGTTGCATTTTCATCTTCTTTCTGTGCTCCAACAACTATATAATTTCCTGAGATTGCCACTGATTCTCCAAACCAATCATCGGCTGCTCTTTCATTAGATACTATCTTTTGCACTGGAGTCCAAGAGGCTCCACTATCAGCTGTTTTAAAAATGTAGGCTGATCCTGTAGAAACTTTAGTATCTCCTCCAGTTGCATTTTCATCTTCTTGATAAGCTCCAACTATCGCGTAATTTCCTGAGATGGATACTGAAGTTCCAAACAGATCACCCTCTGCTCTATCACTTGCTACAATTTTTGCAGCTTGATTCCAGCCATCATTTGCATATAATGTCGATGTACTTACATATAGACAAATAATCACTACTAAGCTTTTTATCATCTTTTTCATAAACTAGCCCTCTCTTTATCTTTTAGTTTTACTATTTTGTATCTCATTTTTTCACCTTTAGAAATTTTTCTAAACTATAACAAATTGCAATCTCCACAAAATCTCCATAAGAAAAATGACGCAAGAAATTATGAAATTTGTGTTAAAATCTATAAAATATTTAATGGTGGAGATTTTGTGGAGATTTTGATTTGGTAAAATACTAGTATGAATGATTTAAGTATATTAAAAAATATGAATGTATTATATGTAGATGATGATCCAAGTGCTTGTGATAAGCTAGAAGCTATACTAAAGTACTATTTTGCACAAGTTTATATATCAAATAGTGCTCATGAAGCTATGGAGATCTACAAAAAAAGAGTGTGCAATATTTTGCTAGTAGATTATGATATGCCTATTATGAATGGCTTTGAGTTTTTAAGCGAGATACGAAAAGAGAACTATCTCATCCCTGCTATTATAGTAAGCTCTTATGATGATAAAGAGAAACTCTTTAATGCGATTAAATTAGAGCTTGTTGATTATCTTGTAAAACCATATAGCTTAGATGAACTAAAAAATATTTTTCAACTGACACTTGATTGGATGGATAAAAAATCAATCTTAGAAATAAAACTAACAGACACCCTATCATATAGTTATGTCACAAAAAAACTAAGTATAGATTCCAAAGAGATAAGTTTGACCCCTAGTGAATTTAAAATACTAGAGATATTGTTATCAAATGAAAACCGTGTCATTAGTTATGAATATTTAATAGACTTGATTGATGAACTAAGTCATGTGAAATCTTTAACAAATCAAGTGTATAAACTCAATAAAAAACTAGGGATAAATCTCATCAAGAACCTTAAAGATACAGGATATGTACTCACAAGATGATTAAAATTTTTATATCACTTTATATATTTATTCTATCTATGTATGGAAATGAACTAATCATTGATAAATCATCAAAAGAGTTTAAAAACTTTGAAATAAGTATGTACCAAGATAAAAATGGTTCATTAGAGTTTGAAGAAATTCGTAAAAAAAACTTTCAAATAGTCAAAAATAATGTTTCACAAGGACATATTCCATATCCTATCTGGTACTATTTAAAAATCAATAACAAAACAGATAAAAAACTTATCTATAAACTTTTTCTTAACGAAGTTTTTCATAGTAGTGTAGAGTTTTATATTTTGAAAAATGGATACATTGAAAAGAAAAGTATACAAGGTTTGGAACATACTGATGAAAATGGTGATCTAAAAATGACCCATCCCAATCTACTAATCAATTTTGAAGCTATGCAAACTAAAGAGATCTATATAAAAGTGGATACAAAAAACGGTCATGCATTTTTATTATATCTTTTACCATTAGAGGCATCAACCAATTATGACTTGAAACGTAATACACTACTTACTATTTACTTTACTTTTATTGTCTCTTTATTACTCTATAATCTATTTCTTTTTGCATCACTCAAAGAGAAATCGTATCTATACTATGTGTTTTTTGGATTCTCTTTTTTATTATCCCAATCAGCACTTTTTGGATATTTTCCTTTTGAGAAACTTCCCTCAATCAAATATATTAGTTATATCTCAGCACTTTTTCCATTTTGGGGAATATTTCTTCTTCTTTTTGCAAAAACTATTTTAAATACAAAAAAACTTATGCCCAAAGTTGATAAATATATACAATACTCTATTTATTTAATGTTAGCGACAACCATACTTACTCTATTGGCTCCTAATATTGGAGTTTTGTTCTACCTTTTATTTAATATTATTTTTAGTATTAGTATTTTAGTCATTGCTTTTCTGATTTATAAAAAAGGAAATAATACAGCAGGTATTTATTTTATCGCACAATTTGTATTTCTTACGACACAGACTATAAATAGTTTTTTCTTCTTCGGAATTTTTGATTATAATTTATTTACTAGATATGGATATTTGATTGGTTCTATGCTCGAGATACTTCTTTTTTCATTTGCACTAGCGTATAGAACAAATGAACTCAAAAAAGAAAATGAAAAAAATCGTGAACTAGTAGATGAATACTCAAAACTTTCATTTTTAGGACAAACAGTTATAAATATCTATCACCAATGGAAAACTCCAGTAAATAATATCTATAATTCTATCAATCATATAGAAGTAGCAAAAGAGTTTGATGATAAAAATTTACACAATATAATTGATAGTAATCTAACTCAAATAAAAAACAATACCCAATACTTAAAAGATACAGTAGTGAACTATTTAGACCACTACAAACAAATAGACCAGCCAAAAACAATATGCAATATTTATAATGAGATAGATTCAGTTGTGCAATTAATAAAATTAGAATCTTTAAAAATAAACTTACATATCGTAATAGAGTGTGAAAAAGATATAGAACAAAATATCAAAAAAAATCACTTTACAAATCTACTTATGATACTTCTAGAAAATAATATAGAGATATTTAAACTAAGATCGATAAAAAATCCTTTTATAAAAATAAGTGTACTAAAAAATACTAACGAACTAATACTCAAAATAGAAGATAACGGTGGAGGTATAGATGAAAAGTTTATAAAGAATATATTTAAAAAACATCATTCTCAATCGTCATCTTCAGGAATAGGGCTTTATTTAGTAAAAGAATTTTTGATGCCAAAATTAAATGGAAAAATTACTGTGAAAAATATTCAAGATGGTGTTGTTTTTACTGTAGGAATAAGTAAATAAAAGGGGATTATAACTATTCTGATGGTGGTATTTATACCACCATTTTATATAAAAATTTTATTATTTAAATTTCCAAATAGTCATATCTCCATTAGTACCATCACTACTAATCCCTACGACATAAGGCTCATCATTACTATCTATTGCAATATCATTTCCTCTATCACGTGAATTTCCACCAGAAGCATTATTGTCTATAACGACACCATTAGTACCAAAACTATTATCTAAAGTTCCATCACTCTTATATTTCCATATTGTCATATCATTATTTGAGTTGTTAGAAAAACCTGTAATGTAAATATTTTCGCTGTTATCTAAAACTATTGAATATTTTTCCGCATCAGTATATGAAATATTTGTATTATATACGGCATACCCATTAGTTGCAAAACTTGGATCTAACTGACCCGTAATTATGTTTTTAAATAAATTAATATTTGCCTGAATATTACATGTATCTTGTGAAATTGCTAATGAATTTGTACTATTATAATCAGCCAAAGAATTAGTTATCAAATTACTTGAAGCAAGATAGTCAAACGATATATTAGAATCAGCTGATTTTGCTATATTTGATAAAGTAATATTTGCATCTGTTGCTGATATATTCAATCCTGAACGATCTATATCATTTGAAAAATTTAATGTTATATTTGAGTCTACACCTAATGTTATAGGATTTGATTGAGATATTAAGCTTCCATTATAATAGGCTCCATTAAGTGTCATACAAGGTGCTTTTTTAGTAATATTTACTACTTTTGCATTACTTGTATTGGATCTCGAATCTTTTAGAGTTATACTAAATGTTTGTATGCCTATTTCACCACTTGTATCTAGCGAGATTTCTTTTGTACCATCTGTTCCTATGGTTAAATTTGTATCAGTTCCATTTATAAATATTTTTGAACCAACTTCACCATTTATTACTACAGCTATACTATCGTCTCTTGTCATAGTAGGTTCTGAATTTAGTGTTGGCGTATTTGGTGCTGTTGTATCTGTTGGTGACGTTGGTGTAGAATTATTTGTATCATTATTTGAAGTGTTCTCTCCATTACCGTCTATTTTTTGGAAATTTAGCACATTATCAGTTACTGCTTGTAAATTTGCTCTTGCTGTTTCTTGGGATACTCTCTCCAAACTAGGTTTGATATCTTGTGCTGCATAAAAGAGTTCCGTTATTTTATCATCATCAAATGTTGTAAAATCTACTTTTGTAGGTACTGTTGTTGCTATGTAAGATGGATCTAGATATATACCATTGCTATGATTTGAGTCATTATCCATTGATTGTAAAAATACTGCTAGTCTTGTAACTACGCTATGATTTACATCACTTCTATTTATATCTAACACATCTTGTATTAGAACTATTTTATCTGATGGAAGTGTTGATACTCCACCTAATTTTATATTTCCATAATAAAAATCTACACTAGACCCAACTGGGCAAGTAAATTCACCCTTTACATTTGTAAATCCAGTTGTTGTTCCACATTCATAACTGGCATTTCCTATTGCACCATCTGCTAGTACTCCTGTAACTGTTTGGTTTTCAAAAGTACCTCCATCTCCTCCACAACCACTTAATGCTATTGCTGTTACAGCACTAAGTGTCAGTATACTTTTTTTCAATATTGTCATTTTTTTTCCTTATATAATAATTTATATAGTATACAAAACTGAAATCACTAGAAAATCGCCAGATTCCCAAATTTTAAAAGTTCTTGTTGATTTTATTTGAAAAAAGAGATATATCAGATTCCAAAATA
>PJEL010005126.1_pt1 | contig 10613 bp, 11 predicted proteins | sample 1853271 | NCBI WGS metagenome assembly PJEL01 (sample SAMN08108733, study PRJNA415343) | Invertebrate metagenome, whole genome shotgun sequencing project. | host: Globobulimina | place: Sweden: Gullmar Fjord | collected 2015-08 | reverse complement strand
TTAAGCGCAGTGGAAGGCAGTTTGGGCCGTTTGCAAACCGATTATATCGACTTGTATCAATTGCACTGGCCCAATAGAGGTTCATATCATTTTGGCAAGACTTGGGGCTTTGCTCCAGATTTTGATGCTCAAGCAGAGCAGGACAATTTTTTAGAGGTTGTACTTACCCTACAGGGTTTAATTCAAGCCGGTAAAATTCGCCATATTGGCCTGTCAAATGAAACCGCCTGGGGCATGAGTAAGTGGTTGCAAATAGCCCAAGAACATAATCTTCCACGCATGGCGTCCATCCAAAATGAGTATTCTTTGCTAAATCGCCAATTTGAGCCTGACTTATGTGAAATATCCCTAAGTGAGGAGTGTGGTTTGCTGGCCTGGTCACCGCTCACACGGGGGATTTTAAGTGGTAAATATTTAAATGGAGCACGCCCAAAAGGCGCTCGATTAACACTTGAAACTCGCCATGAACATAGAGTAGGTGAGCAAGTGGATGTTGCCACTCAAAAATACATAGAGCTGGCCCAGCGTTTTGATTTAGACCCTTGCCAAATGGCATTGGCATTTGTAAATAGCCGGCCTTTTGTGAGTTCTACTTTAATTGGCGCCACTACCATGGAGCAATTGCGCAGTAATATAGGTTCAATTTCACTCACCTTACCGCAAGAGGTGCTTACAGAGATTGATGTTATCCGGCGTCAATTTCCCATGGCTTTTTAGTCGTAGCCTAGGACCCCTTTGAAGTTAAATTTTAGCCTATTTCAAAGGGGCTATGGCTAGTTGATTGAGAATTTCATCATGGGAATGACAGCAAAACAAGCTTCTGCTTACACTAAAGCGGATGGTTAAAGAGCAAGACCTAGTACCAGGAATCTGGTTATAATGCCCTCAAAATTATATTCGGGAGCGAAATAGATGCCAAAGGCAAGTGAGATAAAAAAAAATACGGCTGTTGAATTCAATGGTGAAACTTATATTGTACGTGACATAGAGCGTTCAGTGCCTCAGGGACGTTCTGGTGGCAGCATTTACCGTATGCGCATGTACAATGTGGTAAGCAATAACAAAATAGATGAATCCTTTAAGGATTCAGATATGTTAACTCTGGCCGACTTGCTTAGGCGTTCGGTGACCTTTTCGTATTCAGATGGTGATGAATACGTTTTCATGGACAGTGAAGATTATTCTTCTTATAGTCTTAACAAAGACACCATCGAAAACGAACTCTTATTTGTTAACGAAGATACTCAGGGTTTGCAAGTGGTGATGGTGAACGACGCGCCAGTGGCACTTGAATTACCTTCTATGGTAGAGCTGGAAATTGTTGAGACAGACCCATCTCTTAAAGGGGGCTCTGCCACCGCCAGAACCAAACCTGCCATTCTTTCAACTGGCTTGACGGTGCAAGTGCCAGAACATATTTCTAGTGGTGAAAAAATTAAAGTGAACGTTGAAGAACGTAAATTTATGGGGCGTGCTGAGTCTAAATAATAATTAGCCTTGTATATGTGCAAACGAGTAACTTGTTTGCACTTCATTTTTAAAATTTAAATCCCTTTGTCAGCCTCCAATAGCAACACTTTAAAATCACTTTTTAGGCATGGCGCGTTCAATAATCACCACCACATCAATGCCAGTGGGTAAGGTGCCACAATAATTACCGCTTTTGGCCACTAGTCTGAACACCACATGGGCGTGAGCCAATAAAGGTTCTGAAAATAAAATTAGCGTGGCGGCCTGCCAAGACATGGCCAATTTTCCGATGATTGAGCAAGCTTGGCATTCAAGGCTGCTTTGATTACTAAAAATATTCCTGAATTAAATCCAAGTAAGCATTGAATCCCGAATCGCAGTTTCAGTTAAAAAGTGCAATTCCTGAGAAATTAACCAGTCATCAATACCTTTCAGAATGAACCCAGCAATGTCAGTGGCTTACAATATTGAGTCATGATGAATTGTCAAAGAATTGTTATAAAGACGTGATATTTAGCCGCTATGTTTAAAATAAGCTTAGGAACAGATTGGTAATAGACAAAAAAAGGCTGTCCCATGAGATTTATTCGCTCGCTGCAATTCCAGTTCGCCCTGGGCATGAGTATTTTACTTTTACTCTTGATATGTCTTATCGGCCTATTTTATTGGCAGCAAAAATCTGTCCAGCAATACTCGTTAATTGAGCAAAACATCACCAATAGTCAGGAGGCTTTAGCGGCTATTAATAACCGAGCCAGTAATTACAAGGATAATGCACCCAGAGATTTTGAAAGTTACAGCCGAGACCTCAGTGTGAGTTATAAAGGTTTTACTCGTGATATGCAGTTGTTGAGTAAGGGGCATAAAAAACTGGACTCTTCGTTTGAATCTTTAATTCTTCTGCCACAGTTAGTAAGTCAGATGGAAAAATTGTCTGTAACCTACCAGAGTTTACAAAAGCAATTATTTAATCATTATCAGGAGAATATTGGCCCCAACCCGAAGCAACCAAGATTAGAATGGGCTGCAGAAGGACTTATGAAAGATGCGCCAGAACTTGAGAGTGCTTTAAATAATTTAATGAATAGCATTAAAGGCGCTAATGCAGAGCAACTGATTATATTAGATAGCGCCATTGTTGGTTTGTCAGTGGCTTTGATTGTGGCGTTATTATTTGCGTCTATTTGGTTTTATGCCAGGGTAATTCGTCGTACTCAATACATAGCTAAAGCTTGTGATGGTATTAGCCAAGGGGAGTTTGGTATTCAAATAGCACAAAACTGGCAGGATGAATTAGGTCTTCTGGCCGACTCCTTTAATCTTATGTCCAGCCGTACTCATATGGTTTCTAAGCTCACCAATGAACTGCAGAAAAGTGCCAACATGCAAGAAGCCTTGCAAATATTCATGTCGGCAAGCAAACCTTATTTAGGCATCAATTGGACGGCGATGATTGCCTTGGATCATCACTCCCAAAGAGCAAGAATTAGTGCAGACAGCAGTTACATTCATAATGTGAATTCAGATATTGATTTAAATGCCAATGATTTTGGACGTTCCATGTTAAAGCATATTAAAAATAATAAAGTGATGAGCATTCATGATGTAAATCGCTATCGCTTAAAAAATGGTAACAGTCGTTTTTTGCGAGATTTACATCGCACCACATTGGCCAAGCATGTTTATGTTTTTCCACTTTGCATTAACAGTATCCCCCATGGTGCCGTAATGATTGCACACCCAGCACATGAAATTAGTATGGATCAAATTAAATTGCTTGAACACATCATTCAATTAATGGCATCACACCTAGTATCTTTATTATCCAGCGGGCAAGGGGCTTTTATTGCCGATTCGTTATTATCAGAATCAGCATGAGAAACGTTAGCAGGGGATAGTGATTTTTAGTTTGTTCTAATTCCTAGAACAAGTTTTTCTCCAAGTGGCTGTTTATTAGCAGGCAGCCAGGGAATAAACTTTACTGACTAATAAATAGCTTTAATGGATGACTGTATGACTGAACTTCCCCTTGCCCCCGTATTATTTGTCTCCCATGGGGGCGGCCCACTTCCTTTGCTGGCGGATCCCGGTCATCAGGAACTGGTAAAAACACTCAAGGCCATAACAGCTTCCATACAAAGGCCAGATGCTATTGTGGTTATTAGCGCTCATTGGGAAGCAGACGGTTTTAAAATAACAGGTCACCCTCAACCTCAAATGATCTATGATTACACCGGATTCCCCCCAAATGCCTATGACATTAATTATCCGGCCCCTGGTTCTCCAGAGCTTGCCCAAGAACTTAAAAATGTTTTATTGCACCATAAGTTACCCGCAAAATTGTCATCCAGTAGAGGCTTTGACCACGGTGTTTTTGTGCCGCTAAATATCATGTTTCCCGAGGCTGATATTCCGCTGTGTTGTATTTCTTTAAATAGAAACCTAGACCCTAAACAGCATATAAATTTAGGGAAGGCATTGGCCGAGCTTAGAAAGAAGAATGTTTTAATTCTGGGTTCAGGTATGTCGTTTCATAACTTACCCTTATTTTTTGATGCCCAGCGCGCGCTAACTCAGCAAGCAAATAATGCTTTTAATACCTGGTTAGACCAAACCTTAAGTGAAAGTTTTGAAACTGAATTTTCCCGGTCAGAGGCATTGATTAATTGGGAAGTGGCATCCTATGGGCGAACCTGTCACCCCTGTGAAGAACACTTATTGCCCTTGCATGTGTGCTTTGGTGCGGCACAAAGTGAGGTTAAGCATATTTATAAAATGGATATAATGGGCATAGAATCGCGCTGTTACCTTTGGTAATACATTCACGTTTAAAGATGTTATTTATCCCAGTAGGGATGACCAGCAAAATAATCCGCAATAAAATCAATAAATAACCTGACTCGTTTTGGTAAGAATCGTGTTTTAGGGTACAGCGCATAAGCAAACCTGGGCATGGTTTCAAACTCGGGCAGCACTCGTTCCAGTTTCCCCTTTTGTAAGGCCTGCCAACTGATAAAGGTGGGGGTGAAGACGATGCCATGACCAGCAACGGCCAGGTCATTCAAAAAGTCACCATTATTTACCGAGACCTTGGGAGTTACATTCACGCTGTGCAGTTTGCCGGCTTTATCTTCAAGTTTGAGAGTGGAGGTAGCAACATTGCCGTAATGTAAAAAACAGTGGCTGCTTAAGTCCTCAATGGTTTTGGGGCGCCCTCTTTTTTTTAAATATTTAGGGCTGGCCGCCATGCAAGTTGTAATGGGGGCCAGCTTCCTGGCCTGATAGGAAGAATCCTTTAATTCCCCAATGCGAATGGCCAAATCCAGACCAGATTCAATGAGATCCACATAACCATCCGACATATCAATATCCAGGCGAATACTGGGGTAAAGCTCAAGGAATTGATCAATAACCGGCAACATGTGATTGAGGGTGAAAGAACTGGGGGTGGAAAGACGAATTCGCCCAGAAATTTCCTGCTCTTCTTCGGCCACTGCGGCATTTAATTCAGAGACCACATCCATCACCCGAATGGCGTGTTCATAACAGCGCAAGCCAGCCTCTGTCAGGTTGGATTTTCGCGTGGTGCGACTGATGAGCTGAGTCCCCAAACGCTTCTCTAATTCAGCCAAACGCCTGCTCACGGCCGATTTGGCTATGCCTAATTGATCGGCGCTTTGCTTATACCGCCAGCATCGGCCACCCGTACAAAAACAGAAAGCTCTTCAAGTTCGCTCATAAGTCCTCGGCTTTGTTCTAATTATTGGAAAAATCAATTCAACTTTAGCCTGTTTATCGCAATTAATGCAGCGGTTAAACTTATCATCATTGAAATTGGTCAACAGTGGCCATATACAGCAGGGTTGAATACTGCATAATCAGTCGCATTCCTAATACCGGAGGCACATATGGCAACGGTACGTAACAAAGTCATGATCCCTGTGGGTCAAAACCAGTCTCATGAGGCTCAGTTTGTGAGCTTTCATGGTCTAAATGACGATAAAGAGCATATTGCCCTGGTGTTTAAGGGGGCAGGTCAACAGCAAGGTGTACCTTTAGTCAGGTTGCATTCCGAGTGTTTAACCGGGGATGTATTTCATTCGGCTCGGTGTGACTGTGGCAAACAGTTAGACGAAGCAGTGGAAAGCATGGCCAAAGAAGGGGGCATTATTTTGTATTTGCGCCAGGAAGGTCGTGGCATTGGCTTGTATAACAAGCTGGACGCCTATCGTTTACAAGATGGCGGCATGGATACGTTTGCTGCTAACCGTGCCTTGGGCTTTGATGATGACCTTAGAGACTTTAGTGTTGCGGCGCAGATGCTAAATGCTTTGGGCATAAAGCAAATTGACCTGCTGACCAATAATCTTGAAAAAGTAAAAACCATTGAAGAGCAGGGGGTGGTGGTGCGCAAACAAAAATCCACGGGCGTGTTTTACAATCGCCACAATGGACATTACTTACAGGCCAAAGCCGAGATAGCCAACCATCAAATTGATTTAAAAGGGGTGTTGGTCCAGGTGGGCTAGTGGCATCTTTTATAAGAGTGGTCCCCCTGATGTTGTAAGGAAGCAACATCAGGGGTTAAAAACAAGTTAACCGTTAATTAAATAATGAGTCGCAATACTGCCGGCGTAACCCAATACAATGGCCCAGCTCCATTTCATATGAGCAAAAAAGGTATAGTGCCCTTTACTTTGCCCCATTAAAGCCACGCCAGCGGCGGACCCTACAGATAGCAAGCTACCACCCACGCCTGCGGTTAACGTCACCAGTAGCCATTGGTAAGCATCCATCTCCGGTTGCATGCTTAATACCGCAAACATCACCGGAATGTTATCCACCAAGGCAGACAATATCCCCACAATAATGTTGGCATTGGTAGCGCCTAAGCCTTCATAAATAAGATGAGATACCTGCGCTAGGTAACCTATAGTGCCCAAACCGCCCACACAAAAAACCACACCAAAGAAAAACAGCAGGGTGTCCCACTCGGCTTTGGCCACTTTATTAAAAATATTAAATTCACTGAAGCCATGATTGTGCTGGCTGATTTTTATGTAATAGGAAAAAATTAATAAATACCCCAAGCCCATCATCATGCCCATGAAAGGTGGTAAGTGTAAAAAGTGTTCTAGGCAAACGGCGGTAATAATGGTGCATATAAATAACAGACAAATAATGATGGCGCCGGGTTTAAGGCTAACTTGTTCGTCAATGGCCTGTGGGGTTTCGTTGGAGACAGCAAAGCTCATAATGAGGGACGGAATTAAATAATTCACCGCAGCTGGAATAAATAATACAAAAAATTCAAAAAACTCTAAGTGCTTAGACTGCCAAACCATCAACGTAGTGATATCGCCAAACGGGCTAAAAGCACCGCCGGCATTAGCAGCTACTACAATATTTATAAAGGCAATGCTCACAAAGGCAGGTTTGTCTATGCCCACGGCCAATACCACAGCTCCCATTAATAAGGCGGTGGTGAGGTTGTCGGCCACCGGAGAAATAAAGAAGGCCATGATGCCGGTTATCCAAAACAGTTTTTTATAACTGAAATTTTTACGAATTAACCAGGCTCTTAATGCTTCAAAAACGTTACGCTCGGTCATGGCATTTACATAGGTCATGGCGGTGAGCAAAAACAAAAAGAGCGAAGCGTATTCCAGTAGATTATGATCAATGGCTTGCTCGACAATGCTTTGACCGTTTTCTACCGATTTGGCTAAAATAGCCACTAAAATCCAAATTAGACCCGCAGCCATAATCACGGGTTTTGATTTTCTTAAGTGAATAAATTCTTCAGCCACCACAAAGCAATAAGCCAATATAAATAAAATGGCGGCTAGAATGGCCAGTGGTGCATGTGTCATGTTTAATACTGCAATGCTGGACTCTCCCTGTGAGGCAAAGGCGGGCAGGGTAAGCCCGCATCCTATAGTAAAAATTAAAATGGCATACTTTAATAACATGTGGTTTTACCTACAGAGGGCGATTTTTTTGGGGGGCAAACCTTACCAATTAATAGATATAGCCAACTGGCGCCAGATCAATGTCTGTAAAACTATTGGCGTAGTAAGGGGGTTAATTGAATCCCTTAATACAGCCTACCCAGAATGTATTACTCTTTTAAGGGTATAGTCTTTTAGATAAAAGGAACTGCATACATTAAATCCTTCCACACTCTATATAAAGGTAGCCTAAAGTAAGTTATGAACACACTTTATATAACAGGTGCCGGTGTTAGCGCAGAAAGCGGCATTCCCACTTTTCGCGGTGAAGATGGCTTTTGGACCATTGGCAGTCAAAATTATACCCCCATGGAAATGGCGACTCGTTCCATGTACAGCCAAAAGCCCGAGGAATTCCTAGCTTGGTATTACCATCGCTTTGCTACTTACCGTCACCACGGCCCAAATGATGTGCACCACTGGCTGGCAGACAAAAACCTCATTACGCAAAACATTGATGGCTTAGACGGCAAAGCTGGAAATAAGAATTATATTGCTATTCACGGTCGCCTTGATCAAATGACTCTTTTCCATGAGCAGGGGGAAGCGGTTGAGGTTTTCACAGCCCCTTGGGATGATGTTGATGAAAGCCAGCTTAACGTTTCACTCTTAGAACTATTTAACATTCAAAATAAACCACAGCTGGATGTGTCTTTAAAACCGTTTGTTTTATTGTTTGATGAGTTTTACACCGATTTATATCAAATTGAATATGCAATTAGCAGGATGAAACAAGCAGATAAAATGGTGTTTATAGGCACGTCTTTTAGCGTGAATATTACCAATATGGCGCTGGACATCGCTATGAAAAATAATATTGAAGTGGAAGTGGTAGACCCTAATCCAGTCGTTTTACCATTTTCCAAGGTGATTTATCATAAAATGACGGCCATGGAATATATAAATCAACAATAAGCTTAACCTGCAAAAGCTTGTGAAAATTAATGACTCACCAATGGAGCGGAATAAATTTGCTAGAGCCGAATGGGTTTATTTTTCTATGCTATATGCCATTTCTAAAGTCATTCACTTTTGTCCGTGTTGGCTAACGGACTCTTCATATATGCGGTCAATACGAGCAGCCAGCTTGTTGTTGAAGTCTTCATTGATAGGGGCGTTGTGTGCCCTATCATTTTTTTTGTAATATTAATCTATTTTAATATTAGGTAAACGGGGCCTTTTAACATGAATTTTTTCAGTGGGCGCAATCACTACCGCCTCACCAGAGATAACCGTTTTATTGACCTGGTTTTTAACTTGGCATGCAAAGGTGACTGTTTTTTTTTCTTTATTTTTAGACTTAGCCTTAAGTGTGACTTGCAAAATATCCCCAAGCTTAACCGGGCGGTGAAATTTAATGGACTGGCTAACATAAATAGCACCAGGGCCGGGCATAACAGTGGCCAGAGTGGCCGATACCAGTGAGGCTGACCACATTCCATGGGCAATACGTTCTTTAAAAAGAGTGCCACTTGCAAACTCTTCGTCCAGGTGAACTGGGTTCACATCCCCTGTTACGGCGGCAAATAGTATGAGTTCTTTTTCGCTCATAGTTTTACTGTAATGACATTCATCGCCAATATTTATTTCGTCAAAAGTGACGTTCTCCATCATATCCATCGTATTCCCTACTTGGCGTCTTCATTTTTTGATGGGCGCAAGCTACTCCACTAAAAAAGGTTTATCCAATAAAGATCTATTAACCTGGCTAAAAATAAGAATATGGTCTGTGCCGGTAGAGGGTTTTTGAACGAATGTACTTAGCAATTAGCCATTATTTTAGAGTATGCCCTACAGAATAGGGTTGGTGAGTGATGGAATTTTTAGATGAGTGCTTGGCTCACGAAGCGTCAGCCAAGCAATGAGTATTTGGAGAGTCATTGAGACGGATTTAAATGCTAAAACTGATCGCCATCATTAAGTTAAATGCCATCATGATGAAATCGGTGATGAATATAAATAATAACGTGCCTTTCAATACCTGCCACACACCACCACCTTTAAGGTTTTGAAGAGCCACGGGCACATTGAATATAAACTGTGAGCCATGGGCTACGGCAAATACCAGTAGGAATATGGCTTTTTGTGTTTTGTCGGGGAAACTTGTTAAGTTTACCAATAACAGAACATTAAAAAGCGCAAACGCAAAATTAAAGCCTCCTAGGAATCGTCCAGATTCTGCCAGTATCTCAAATACTGGTGTATCCCTTTGCTCTCTGGGCACCACCAGTTTTGCAAAAACTTTATGACGGATAGAAAAGACGTTAAAGCCCATTGCAAACCAAATAACATTTAATACCAGAATGGTTTCTAACATGGCCTATGCCTCCTTCATTAAACTTTTAAGGTTTTGAGCGCTAATTTGGTGGCCACCAATGGAAAAGTTGCCTTCAGGTAATTCATTAATCAAGACCCATGCATTTTTTTGAATTTTTTCACCTAATACTTGAGCTACAGCTTGGTTTAGAGCTTGGCTTAGATCTTCTTTTTGCCGAGGCGATAACGCCCCTTCAACCGTTTGGTAGGTAATAACAGGCATGATGATTTCCTAAGGTTAATGATTTATGTCGTATTTTTGATGTGGAGTTAACAGTGGTTAACTCAGTGTTAACGCATGTTAACTTCAAGGGCTGTGTTTTGTCAATGTGTGAAAAATGGTCAGAAATGGTGCTTAAGGGGAGATTTAATGTTTAGTTAAAGGGACAAAAAGCGATTTGAGTCGGGGTTTTAGGCGTATAGAGAAGAGCTTTTGGGACTTAAAAAATTAAACTCGTAAGCCGTCGAGTATTCTATTAATGCTGCGCCAGTACAGAACTTTGATTTGTTCCGGTGTACGCGGCAACAAACCGGAGGTATACAGTGAAAAAAAGCCAATGTAAGAGCAGAAAACCCAAAAAAAAGTCCATTTGAACCGGGAACAAGTTTTACCATCCCACCGGCTAGAAGACTCACAGATATGCCTATAATAATAACTAGAGCCGGATGTTTGAGCCATGGTTGCCATCCTTGAGTTTCCGGGATCACCCAGCGGTTTTTTTTAATGGGGACTGTTCCTGTTAATCCTGAATCCCCATAGATAATCCTGGCACTTAAACAAATTATTACAATCGTTAGTGTAATTGTATTTGTAGC
>PJEL010005125.1_pt1 | contig 10614 bp, 7 predicted proteins | sample 1853271 | NCBI WGS metagenome assembly PJEL01 (sample SAMN08108733, study PRJNA415343) | Invertebrate metagenome, whole genome shotgun sequencing project. | host: Globobulimina | place: Sweden: Gullmar Fjord | collected 2015-08 | reverse complement strand
GTTAAAGAGGCGGCATTGCCCGGATTGGTACCAAGCAGGGTCGGAGGTTGTTCTGCGGTTGAGTTGACTTCTTCGATAGCGACGGGGGGAATTATTTCAACAGCGAGGTCAACTTGACTCTGTGAAAGCACATAATCAAATGCAAAGTCGCTGTTGTTGACCACCTGTACGTAATAAGGGTTAGGTTCGGTAATATCTGCTGCCCAGACCCAGTGGCCTTGACTTTTTTGATAGGTGCCAAGCTTATGCTGGATATCATCTTGAGGAAATACGTTGAAGGCAATGAAATTGGCGACAGCCCGGTTATCGGGGCTAAATGTCAAATCAAGGCTTACTCCTTGTTGAGAGGATAAAATGAACCAGTGTTGTTTGGCGGGTTGCAGTGAACCAGCAATCTGATCTTCTAGGATAAAGGCTGTTGCGGGTGTGTTCCCACTTGTTTGGGCAGTAGCACTTAGGGGTGACAATGTCGCCAAAAGCAGCAGCGTAGCAACAAGTATAATAATGTTTGACCTTCTTTTGTTTTGGTGTTTCATAAAAGTGTATCTCCTTGTTTAGACTATCTGTTATAAAAACATCTGGTATTGTCGCCTCTTTCTACGATGGCCTGCTACCAGGAGGCGGAGGCAAAAGGTTGTATGGCAACTTTCCGGATCGCCCAACTGTTGCTGGCAGTTGCTGTGTTACCACCCCACCGGACAGTATCTCTCTCGGATAAAGTGTGGAAATCGCCACCCTACGTGCCAATTGCCCATACAGATGAGCGGCCACCATCATTACCCAAGCAAAGGTATAACCCACCCCCACCCCAAAGCCGATTACCCCAAACAGGGCTACAAATTGAAGAAACCAGACCACCAAGATGACAAGCAGGTAATCACCGAGGTTGTGCCTGATAAAGCCCACAATTTCACCAAGCTGAAACGCAGCCCCCAATGTGCCCCACCGAGCATAGTGGATCAAGGCGGCTGGAAACAGACCATTCCCCAGCAGGCTCAAGGAAAACTGTAGACAACCCAAACATATCCCGACTGCTCCCAACGTGGCCGCTGCTTCCGACTTAAGGAAGGGTGAAATCAGGTTGATTCCCAATGCTGCCCCGGATACCAGCAAGGCTGGGGTGTTGTATATCCCCCAGATCATCACCACCCGCAACCCTCGGACAAACAGCCCTCCCGGATTTTGCCACCAGTTCGGCAAAGGCGGGGTGTACCTGTCGCGCACATTCAGCAGAGTTTCCAGCATATACCCGGCTACCAGGATTACCAGCCCTAGCCCGACCACCAGCGGCAAAAACACCAATGCTCCCGCCAGAAGTGTGCCCCCGGTGAACATTTTTGTGGGCCATCTGCGGTCATTGAACATAAATGTCAAAGCTATGCCAATATTCATCAAATTCTTCTCCGATATTCGGTCCTACTAAGCCTCGATCATACGGCGTTTCCGAACCACTAACCACACGGTCACCGCTGTCGCACCGATTACTGCCAGGCCGATCATGATGAGGCCGATTACTGCCAGGCCAGTCGCGATGATGGTCAGGTATTGTGAAGCCGTCACCAGTAGAGATTTAACCAACTCACAAATAAGGACTTCAGTCGGCGGGGGTGGCGGACGTAGAGGTATCCTCGATAGAAGTTCCGCAGTATTTAATAATCCATCCATTTCAACTATCCCTCTCCGTTGTATGTACCATTCTTAATAATCAGCGATTAAATAATTTAGGCATCGTTTCAAAGTATCAAAAGGACAGCACAATATTTTTTAATGTATAGTCAGATGTGCCACAATTTAGCCGCAATGCTGGAGTCCAAAGTGCACTTTGGACTCCAGCATTGCGGCTAACAACGCAAAATTGCAAACCGATCTCTCGCCTATTTCCAAGGTACTGAAACGATGCCATAATTTAGACAATTGGCACTTAAGTCTAACAACCAATTATCAATTGCCCTTCCTCACCGCTCCAAGATGCTGCCAACAAACGCCTCAGTTTCGTAGTGTGGCGTACCGTACCCCAACCGCACCAAGGCCCGTACTCTTTCCAGCTTATCCCGGATTAACTCCGGCTTCTCGATCAATTCGTTGCGCCGCACCGCATCAGCATACCGCCGAGCGACCCGATACACGGCCCAGGCATCATCATCCGGCAGTGCCATCAGCCATTGTTTGCGTTCCTCATCAGAACCCATCTGCCGTAGCGCTTCCACCTCTTTTAGCGCAGCCTGGCCCGGATGCACCGGCAGCGGATCCGGCTCGCCCCGCTTTCCAGTTCGCAACTCCTCCTCCGGGTCAGGTGTCGGCGGATCGGCGTAGGTGTAGAGCGTACAGACTGGCTGCGGACTGCCATGTACCATCGGCCGAACATAGCAGCGGAAATTGGCCAGGGTGGTCAGGTCCTCAACCGCTGACAGTTCAGGCAGCCATTTCAGAAATTGGGGGGCATCGGCTGCCTCGGCCCGGAAAACAATCTTGGTGCCGGTATTGTTGGCCACCGAGTTGATCAGGTCTCCACCACCACCTTTCAACTGTCCCAGGTGCTGGTGGGCCAGGGTTAGACTGGCTCCCATCTTGCGGGCCTGCTCCAAAATATCGGCAAACTCCTGCCCGCTCTGGCCGACAAAGGTCTGGAACTCGTCTATGCAAATAGCCACCTGCTTGCGCTCGTCTTCTGAGATATCCATCCGGCTCATCACGGCTCCAAAGAGTTTGTACATCATCATCGAGCCGATGAAGGAGCGATTCTCAGCCCCCATCCGGCCATCGAGTTGTACCAGGATCACCTTGCCGCTATCCAGAGCCTGTCGGAAGTTGAGCGTACTGACCGGATTGGATACAATCCGGCGCACGACCGGGTTGGTCAAAAATTTATTGATCCGTCGCCGAGGCGTACCGAACATAGCATCCAGCTCTTTGTCCTTCTTGCCATCCATACTCTCCCAATAAGGTCGCACAATCGGGTCATCAATGTCATAAGTCAGGTCATATCTGTAATCTGCGTTGCTGAGAAACTTGAAGAGATGGACCAATGTCGGTTGCGGTTGTCCTCGCAGCAGAGCTTGCAGGGAATTTTCCAGAATTTCCTGCATCTGCACCGCCTGATCCCAACCCGCCCCCATTGCCTTGCGCATTACCCCCAGCACATCGGCCGACACTGCCCCAATATCGGACCCAGGTGAGAACTCCATCGGATTGATCCCGATGACCCGCTCCGGGTCCATTACATCTAGCCATATAATGTCCTTTTCCCGCCAGAGCGGAACCCGCTTCACCACTTTATGGGTCAGGTCCTGATGAGGCTCTTGTAACCAGACCGCCGCCTCGGGGAAATCGGACAGATATTGCCACAAGAAACGGAGCAACATGGTTGACTTGCCCACTCCGGTCGGGCCGATAACGTGAAAATGGCGACGGGCATCTTTCAAGGTGATGCCCACCGGCCGTTCGGGGTCAGCCGCCGGTCCCCCACCATCACCATTCCCGGTGGACAGTTTTAGCAACTTACGTAACAGGGCCAGTGGATAGTCCATTTCATTCAATCCACTGCCAAACGACGGCACGTCAGCAAAACGACCCATTATCAACCGCTTTTCACCCGGACCAACAAAGGAGACCGGGCTGGGACGCTCTACCCGAGCCCGGGCCCGGGTGAGGGCAATGCCGCTGATATCCTTGCCAGGCAAATGAGCCATCAACCCCAACTCCGGCGTACTGACCACACTTTTACCCCAACCAGCTGGCAAATAGCGGCCTTTCAGACGGTACAGCTCCTTTTGGTCGCCGCTATTGCGTGTGACTAACGAATTGTCACCACCGAACTGGTCGAAAACCCGCGTCAAGCGCTCCAGGCTGCCCCCCACATCGCCTTCGCCGGCCACGATCAGCCGCAGGCACAAATCATACCCCCTGGATTTCATCTTGGTTTCGATGGCTTTGATCAACTCCCGTTCATCACCACCCAGTCGCGGACGAGGCTGCCCCTGCTTGACGTTATCACCCCGCAGTTTGGCGATAAAGGCCCGGCCGCCGGCCTCCCAACCGCTGCTGGCAGGCCGGACAACAAAATGAACAGCGGCTACTTCATTACTCGACCCCAGCCCTTCCAGGGTAGAGAGCAATGAGGGCAACGGATCAGCGGGAAAGCTGGTTTGCAGGGGCCGCCACGGCTCTCGCGCTACCCCCAGGTCAGCCCACTGCCATTGACAGCCCTCGCCAACCCGATCCAGGTAATCGTCGATTTCCCCGCTCGGTGAGCCATCCTTGCTCTGGACCAGAGCCACGACTTCCATTCCCGAATGAACAGCCCGAAACTGACGCACCAGAGTTTCCGCAACCGGCTTGGGACACCACAGGTAAAAGACAATCCGTTCTCCGGCATACTGCACCATCTCCATACTGATATGCATCCCGGCTCCCAACCAGACCTGCCACCTAGCGCGAGCCATCGTCGAATGAACAGCCCCCCACAGGGCGCCTGCCGCCTGCCATTTACTACTGTCATCCACCCGTGGTGCAATCTTGAGCAAAACCGCATTTTGAGCCAGTTCCCGATTTCGCAGTCGTTGCCAGTTTCGAGCCAGTGCTTCAGCCCCGGCCCAGCTGACCGCAATAAGAATAAACAGCCCAACCGCGCCCGCACCGACCTCAAAACGGTAGGCGACAAACTGTTCGCGGTAGTCGCGGGGAATGGGGGAAAACATCCCGCGCCGTCCGGTCAGGCTCTTTTCCGGCAGTTGGTAACTACCAAAACAGACTCCGGCTACCACAACCAAGATGCCCAGGACGATAGTCAGTATTTTTTTGGGACTCATTAGATTTGATAGATTTGCTAAACTCATACGCCGATCTCTAACTTAGGAAGCGGGCGTAAATAATTTTCCCATTTCCAACTATTACGTAGTGCGTAGTGCGTAGTGCGTATTTATAAGGCAGAAATGATACGCACTACGCACTAGCATTGCCAAAACATCTTATGAGAAAGTTAATTAATTCTCATTCCTTATCAATGGTTGATTAGATTCATTTCTTCTGCTTTTGTCCGGTTGACAATCAGGACGAATTTATGGCCAGGGGCTGTTTCCGGCACTCCGGCAATCGGCCCCTCAGCTATGAACAGGGTTACAGGCAGAGAGTAAGCCTCAGTGTTAACGTACATTGTCACTTCCGCAGCCAACGCTTCACCTAATTGCGCCAGGGCAATGGTGGTCTGTCGGGGCTGGAACTGGTGTCCCTCATCGGATGGACTCATTGTTCCCGGACTATCCTGTGGCGCTGTCGCCGCAGTTCTACCCGTATCTTCCCCTTCCCCTGCTCTGGCATCCGGACGAGCAGTAACATCACCATTCTCCTCCTCTTGACCTTCGTCTCCATCCTCTGGTAGTTCGGTCTCATCAGGCGGCTGCCGCTTATCGTACGTGCGCTTCGACTCCGCTCCGTCCCGCCGTTTGAGTGTGGTCAGGACCGGAATGCGGCCCGCTTTTTCCAACTGCAACCGCAAAGCGCCCACCGTGTTAGGCGAGCAAAACATATAATCATCGGCCAGCCATTTATTGTTGTATTCATACAGGCGCAGCAGAACATCAGTCCGCGCCTGGCGACGTTGGCTCTCGGTCAATTGGAACGCATTGTGAGCCAGATTTGCTGACCTGGCCCGGGCTTCGGCCTCTTCGCGGGTACCTTTAAAGTAAAGCACCCGCACTTCCGTCAGCTTTTGCATCAGACGCGCCTCCAAGCGGTGAGCGCCATCCAACAGATAGATCAATTCGTCTTCTACCCAAACCTCAACCGGGGGCAGGCGATCCACTATCTCTGCGTATTTTGCAACGATTTCTGGCACAACCTCTCGAACCTTGAAGTTGATATCATCACGAATAATGTCGAAAATCGGAAGAATATTTGTTGTCATTGTTTTCACTCGCTTTCGCTGAACTTGTCACTCTGAAAAGTCAGAGCAAACGATATAGTTTATCTATAATCTCCGGCGGTATCCAGTAAGGTGACAGCAGTATAACTGCCGCCATCACCACCATTACCACCAGCTTTTCCACCAACCCACCTGTACGTAGCCGCATAAAGCGCGGTAGCAGGTGGAAACGAAACTTATGGGGCCACAGAAGGGGAACTCCGGAGATGGTCATTGCGTCCGCGATAGCGACATGACTGAAATAACCCAGACTGAAGGCAATCCCCACATCCCAATATCCCCACAGCCCGCCCCCAATCTCGGCAATTATGGCCACGATCAGGATGGCCGCACCGCTGTGCAACACCCCCCGATGTTTTAGGCCAAGTACCTTCATTCCCACCTTGACCAATGCTCCCCAGATACCAACTTCCCGTAGAATAGTTGCATCTTCAGCATCTAAGTCGGGAACCAGCGACCCCAGGATGGCTGCCGCTCCGCACATCAGCAAACCCACTGGCACTTCTCCAAGTCCAAACATATCTACCGGGTGGGCTTGTATTACGGGTTGGGCCAGGTCGGTGATGGCCTGTGCCTGTAAGCTGGCGGCTTGTACCGCCGCCAGCGTTGCAAATCCCACGACAGTATGACTGTGACCAAGCATATCTTTCCTCTCCTCGTATAAAATGATGAATGATGAGTGATGAATGATGAATCTCGTATAAATAGCTATATTATGTCACTGCGAGCGTCAGCGAAGCAGTCTCCCCGTTCGGCGGCGGAGATTGCTTCGTGCCTCGCAATGACATTTTCATTCTTGGTAACGTGGAGGGACACCGGCTATGTTTGCATAGCACACACCCCCCGCGCCTTATGCGACTCCTCTTTTATTACCCACCAACGGGAGGCAACAGCGATTGTCTCTGCTCCGGTTGACGGCCTATCACCTGACCGTCTGGGGTGATCATCAACCAGGCGGGCGCTGATAAAATATCGTTCGATGCCGTCAAATCTGACCATAGCGACAGATAGTAGGCTATACATGCATCTTTGCGGAGAGACATGATAGACTCTACCAAATTCAGTAACCGTCTTGAGCCGTGAGTCACGACCGCCACAGCCGGAAATTCGGGTAAATTGGACAGTTGGGGGTGCATCCGCCAATTGTCTTCGTAGAAACGCTTGTACCCTACTATCTTCCGACCCCAATCCGTATGCGGCATCCGGTGCGCCTCACGACCTTTGTCTAACTCGATAAACATTGGCAGCTCGCTCTTTTGCTTCCCCGGTTCCTGGTACGTAACGATGGCCAACCCGTCCGGCTCGACTACGGATTGTACCTCTCCGCTTTTACCGTTCCTTTTACTGCTACTGATGTTCTCTGGTCGCACATACATACTTGATTCCGTTCCAGCCCAGGAAACAGACCACTCCTGACCCCGCAGGGCTGCTGCTTCCAGCAAGCGCACACAAATCTCTGACACCAACAGGTCATGCAGCACCTGCTCTCTTCTCATGGCCCGATCCATAATTTGCACATCAATCTCTTCTTTGAGCCACATCCAGCCGCCAACCCCCGGTGCGTAAGCCACCCGACCCGGCAGACCCCATTTTTTCATTTCAGTGTCAGGTACACGAGCCCGGCGAACCAGGGTATAGTTAACCAACGTGGTCAGCCGATTTACGACTGTCTTGGCTGCTCGATCCGGCCAGAACAAGCGCTGTATCTGATCCAGACTGAGAACATTCAATTCCCTCAAATACTCCAGCAGACGCTCGTCACGGGTTGTGATCCTGCCCCTGCGGGCCAGATCGCTCAACTGTGCTTTCAGTTCCGCTTTATCAATCTGCCCGTATCTGGTCGCATAAAGCTGTTTTGGGCGTTTTCCTTGGGCATCCTGCGTTTGCACTATTGATCCCAATTGATGACCTTGAATTCGCATAATATCTTTCTCCGACTTTACTTGTTTCCTAAGAACGTGTTTCTTAAATCGAGGATGAGGGCATATTCAGACTTCGGAAGTCTTGAAAATGCCTTTTCCCGGCTAAATCAAACGTTTTGCAACCTAATTTCAACTAAAAACCCCGGTTGAGACTTCCGAAGTCTTTTAAGACTTTACTTGTTTTCTAAGGTATGAATATCAAGCGTAGCAGTTTCGCCCCGGGCACACATGATCAATCGACGGTCAGGTAGTCGCCGTAAATCGCTGGCTCGTATCTCCTCTGCCAGCGATTTGGGTACATGTTCGGCATCGTCCCGCTGCAAACGAGACAACAACAATGTTCCCTGAAGCGGTCTATTCCCAACTTGCAGCCCCGACACGAGCAGCCGCGCACCCGGCGAGCTGGACAGATTGGACACCCAGGACTCTGCGGCCGGCAGTTCATGCAAGATGATTACAAGCGGGACTGTCTCCGACGAGTAGGCTGCCAGAAGGGTTGAGATTGCCAGAAGTTGTGAGGTCACATATCCACGCAATCGTTTACGCCTATCCGGTAGCCGCCAGATCAGACTCTGTCCATTTTTCACGGCCTCAAGTGCGTCCAGGTACGGCCTACGCCATAACATCCGGTATTCCGGTAAATCCAGCAACCTATTCAAGCGTTCCCGCAGGTGACCCAAGCGCATATGAACATCGAAATTCGACGTTGTTTGTCCCTGCTTTAACCACCACTGCCATATCTCCTCCCCAAGCAGCTGCTCACCGTTCGTTAAATCGCCTCCCACCCTATTTAAAAAATCGGGCGTCTCCAAAGCCTCGCTCAAGGTGACCGCATCCAGGGTTAGATTACGCTGTGCTGCCAGCGCCGCAGTGGCGACCACGGCTACTTGGGTGTGGTAATAGGCATCTCTCCCCAGGCCGCCAATGTTTACCCCCAGCGCAGCCAACCACTCCTGCCAACCCGTAGAAAATAAACCCGGCCAGAGCGTTTGATCGCCCGGCAGCCAGAGTGGGTTGAGGCGAAAACCGCTCTGAGCCGCAGGCCTCTCCACGTCGCAGACTAACACCTGCTTATCAGCCACCTCGCGCAACAACAGCCGATTTAACCCGGCGGACAGTCCGCCCTCTCCATCCAGAAGAAGGACAGGTTTGCCGCGCTGGATAAATTGACGCACCAAGACAGTGACAATCTCCCCTGACTCGTGCCCAAATACTCTGACCGTTTCCCTCATTCCGTCCAGATCGGGCAAGGAGAAACCAACATCATAACCCTGCCCATCCTGCCCGACCACGATATGATTTCGCTTGTCTGTTCCATTCAATCTTAAAACAGCGCTATGCAACTGAACACGTGACACGGACGATAGTCCGGGATTGGTCTGTGACAACGGAAAGCGGGCCATATCGGGCCAAGGATTATCACCAGTAAAGATGGGGTATAACAATCGGTCCCCGGCATCTTGAATGGTCCCGCTCGCTTTTACCCAACGCCTTATGACCTTACTCGCATTTGGCCCCCAAATCGCTACCGAGGCTGTATGCTCGTCCAGCCACCGAAAAAGTAGGCCATCCACACCCGCCTCCCGACACAATTCGGATGGCTCCGGCACGGGGCCGTGCTGTTTTATCAATTTAGCGTCCCAACGCAGCACAACTACCCCAGCTCCAATAGTCGGCGCCTCATCTTTCTCCATACTCCCGCCTGGAACCATATCCTCCAGGATGCGCTCGAAAACAGCCGGGCAACAACTGCCAAACAGCACCCAACAGCCGAACCCCTGCCCGTCTCGGGCCCAGATAAGATCAATCGCTCCATCTCCGATGCGGATCATATTGAGCAGCGCCTTCCGCAGGGGCCTATCGTCCCAATCCGGCGGTACGTCATAAGTCAGGCGAAAACTCTGTCTCTCGCGGCTCATCAGTTTTGGCAGGATGATTGGCCAGGTTCGGGCGACTGACCACGATAGAATTCCTGGCAGGGGCAGTATTGCCAATATCCACCATGCTGGCGAGGTTATGAATAATCCGCCCAGCACATTCCAAAACAAGCCCATAATCAGCCCCGTGATAATACCCGCCTGAGACCCACTCAACCAGCGCTCATAACTTCGTTCCCGCATCCAAAACCTCCTGCCATCTTCGGAAAGTCCGAAGATAGAAACAAACACCATCTAGCCTCACGTCTTTAGACAAAATCCGGCTTGGCCCCCTTCTCACCCAGAGTTCCCTCCCAGCTCTCTGGCCCAACCTCCTTCTCATCTTCGGTCTCGATCTCCAATGCCGTGGTAGTACCACTCGACGACCCGGTTTCGTCCAAGCTCACTTCGTTATCCTCTTTTGCGTCGGCATCGAGCGGGTTTACCACAGTTCGATGATGCCCACCTAAGGCCATAGCAGTAGCACCACCCAGCGACTCGGTTTCGTCCAGGTTTACCTCGGCATCCTCTTTTGCATCGGCCGGGTTTACGACAGCCCGATGATGCCCACCCAATGCCATAACAGTAGCGCTACTTGGTGGTCCGGTTTCTTCCAGGTTCACCTCGGTATCCTCTTTCACGCCATCATCAGTTGGGTTTGCAACAGTCCGATGATGCTCACCCAATGCTGTAGCTGTAGCGCTACTCGGCGGTGATGCCGGGACGACGATCGGCGACTGAACCACCATTTCATCCACTACCGGAATGTCGGTTTCTTCTCGCTTCACCCCTGTATCCTCTTTCGCATCATCATTGGTTTGGTTCACCACAACATGCTGCCCACCCAATGCCGCAA
>PJEL010005124.1_pt1 | contig 10616 bp, 7 predicted proteins | sample 1853271 | NCBI WGS metagenome assembly PJEL01 (sample SAMN08108733, study PRJNA415343) | Invertebrate metagenome, whole genome shotgun sequencing project. | host: Globobulimina | place: Sweden: Gullmar Fjord | collected 2015-08 | reverse complement strand
TTTGTGCTCCCAGGTCAACGCGGAGATGAGCTTGCCCTGGAGTTGCGAAAGCGTTGGCCTATGATCAGTGTCGTGATCATGTCGGGCTACGCCGACGATGAAATCATGCAGCAGGCTCTCCAAGTTGATACCGCCACCTTCTTGCACAAACCCTTCGAAATTGAACAATTGAATCAGGTACTTCATGCTGCGCTTGACCCGGTATCGAGCGCATCTCGAGTCGTCGTACAAGAAGCACCGAAAAGGGATACATCGCAACCCATGAAAATTCTACTTGTTGAAGATGATATCGACATCAGTAATCTACTCGCCGCACTCTTGAAACAGCAGGGCCATGAAGTCAACGTTGTGCAGAATGGAGGCGATGCTCTGCGGATCCTGGTCGAGAAAGAACAGCCCCTTGATCTTGTCATCTCCGACCTCAACCTGACCAAGATCTCAGGCGACGAGCTCGCCAAACAATGCCGCCAAAAGGGTATAGACGTGCCTTTCTTATTGTGTTCCGGTGACTGCGACGTCGAAGTCAGCGGCGAGCGAGTCGCGTTTCTCAGCAAACCCTTCGACCTTAAGGCCTTGAATCAAGCGATTACGAACCTGGTATCAGGATGAAGGATTACGGGCGACCACCACATATTGGTGCGGAAGACCTTCTACGACAACTTCAGTTTCGAATCCGGCTGCCTCAAGTTCGCTCTGGACTTCCGCTGCACTGAGCCGGTGGTCCACAGGGGGTCCGTGAGGGCTGTCTTTGGTGAAGTCGATGATCACCACCCGTCCGTCATTAGCAAGCGCTGCCGCCAATTTCCCGGAATAGGCCTCCCGCTGGCCGATGTGGTGCCAGGTATTGACGATCAGAATGCGGTCAACTGACTCCGGCGTCAGATCAGGATCATCAAAGGCCACTTTCTTCGATTCTACGTTCTTCCAACCTTCACCCACAACGCGCTGTTGCATATACGTCACCAGTTCATCATCAACGTCAAGACCCAACACCTGACCTTCCGGACCGACGGCGGCCGCAAGGATTCCGAGAAAATAACCGGTTCCGGCGCCGATGTCTGCGACAACCATGCCTGGGCTGATTGCAAGGAGTTCCACAACCTCTTCCGGACGTTGCCAACTATCACGCTCTTCGCCCTCAAGACGAGGCAACCAATGTTCCACGGAACTCTCGGAACCCTGGTCGTGTTGATGACCATTCTTGTTGTGCTGGGCGAGCCCAAAGACCGGCGCCAGAGAAAACAAAATCGCAAGACCTAAGGAAAGATGTCCACTGATATTGAGGAACTCTCGAATGCACATAACGATCGCCTCCAACCCGCTTTGGTGAACAGCAGAACAACGATGATTGTTCCCTCATAAGATACCTCCGGATTGTTACGCTTGAGCGCCGATCAACGGAAGGGCGCTCCGGCGGGGGAGTTTGAGGGGGCGGCAGCCCAACTCAAGGAGAATAGTAAGGGGGCGTTCGGGATGGTAGGGCGACGAATGAACCGTCCGAGATATGGCCATCAAGATGACTGGCGCGAGTCGTGCGCCCCGCGTGCAAGTGCCAGGTCATCAGATCGGCATCGCATCGCGCGGTGTTCCGTCGATTCAGCACGGCGCTCACCTTGTGAAACGCGCTCCCCGAAGGTTGCCCGGCTCGTCCCGAGCTCAACCTGCGCTACGCTCGGTTGAGCTCGGGATCGAAGCCCGGCACGCCCGCTCGTCGCGCCCCAAGCCAGTAACGCTCGGTGCGCTTTTGATTGGGAATACCCAACTGACAGACGCATTGCTATACCGCGGGAATCAAGTTTCTCGCTGACGTGTCCTTGTGGCTCGGCCAGGGTCGAGTCTCGGGAATACGGGATTCTCTAAGGCACACGAATCAGTAAGGATTTGTCATGGATTGAGGCTTCGACAGGAAGTCTGCCGCTGATATCTCCATCGACCTGATAACGGACTGGTTCTTGGGAATCGGCAACGCTGATCTTGACCTGAGAAGACATCACCCGGACAACGTCCTTCCTCGTGAGATGGTTTCCTGCCGCCAGCGCAAGCACAAAGGACAAAATAGCCGTACGTTTCGTACTGCGCAAAACGACGACTTCGAATCCCGGTGTGAATGGGTCGGCGCCCGGAGTCATCAAAAATGCCCCTCCATAACGGCGGCAGTTTCCGGCGACGGCCCACGATCCTTCGAAAACCGATCCGTCACACTCGATTCTAAGCTTGGGAAACGGCGAGCCGAAACATACTTCATAAAGCCCCTGCAGCGCGATCCCGAACCGCCCGCCCCGTTTTTTGAGAGACGGAACCAGGCGATCGAGTACCACGGCGTCAGGTCCCGCCGACACCATCAGAAGGTAGATCTCGCCCTGATCGGTACGACCCACCGGCATCCGCTTGTCGTGCCCTTCAAGCAGTGCTTCGAGCGCCGCGCTTGGGGGTCTTGGAATTCCAAGTTCATGGACTAAGACCGAGGCTGTGCCTCCAGGCAGAACACCGAGGGAACACTCGGTTCCGAGCAAACCACGCGCCACCTCGTTATAACTGCCATCCCCACCGAACGAAAATACAAGACGATATCCCTCGGCCGCCGCCGTGCGGGCAAGATCCTCACCGTGGCCTGGCCCTTCAGTAAACCACCAATCCAGTTTAGTACCGAGGCGTTGAGCTACCTGCTCAAGTACAATTTTCTGTGAAAGCAGCCGTCCACCACCAGCAATCGGGTTCATGATAACGGGGTGCGAGCGTTTCATTCGTGCTCTTTGAAGAGATCCCCTGTCAGACCCTTGGGCTCTAAACCCAAGTGACGATACGCGCTTCGGGTGACTGTACGTCCCCTTGGTGTGCGCTGTAAGAGCCCGATTTGGAGGAGATAAGGTTCGTTGATATCCTCAATCGTACCGCTATCTTCACCCAGCGATGCGGCTAAGGCTTTAAGTCCGACGGGTCCACCGTCAAAGACATCAATGATCAAACCAAGCAGGCGGCGATCCAGGTGATCGAGCCCGAATCCATCAACTTCCATCTGTTCGAGACCCCATTTGGCGGCCTTGAGGTCGATCTCTTCGGAGCCGAGATGGTGCGCAAAATCCCGCACTCTCCTCAATAAGCGATTCGCAATTCGTGGTGTTCCCCGCGAGCGTTTGGCAATCTCACTGATGGCGCCCTTCTGTACTCCGATTTCGAGAATACGAGCCGAGCGCTCAACAATGATTGCGAGCTCTTTTGCGGGATAGAATTCAAGGCGGCTCGTGATGCCAAAGCGATCTCTGAGGGGCGCCGTCAAAAGCCCAGCGCGTGTCGTCGCCCCGACGAGGGTAAATCGTGGCAAGGAAAGACGAATGCTGCGCGCAGCGGGACCCTGGCCGATGATGATATCGAGTTCAAAATCTTCCATCGCAGGATAGAGCACTTCTTCAACGACCGGCGACAAGCGGTGGATCTCGTCGATGAAAAGCACATCGCCTTCTTGCAAATTGGTCAGAATCGCAGCGAGGTCTCCGGCCTTTTCGAGCACCGGTCCCGAGGTGATATGGATTTCGGCCGCCATCTCGGAAGCGATGATGTGCGAAAGAGTCGTCTTGCCAAGACCAGGAGGTCCAAAGAGCAAAACGTGATCAAGGGATTCCCCGCGATCACACGCTGCATTGATAAATACGCCGAGATTGGTCGTCAACCGTTCTTGACCAACAAACTCGTCAAGGCGTTTGGGGCGAAGAGATTCTTCGATCGGCCTTTCGCCCGCGTCGCTTACGGAGTCAAGAACATCATCCATTGCCATTCACCAATACACTCTCTAACGGGTGAGCTTCTGGAGCGCTAAGCGGAGCACGTTTCCGAGATCAGACCCTTCGTTCGCATGACTTACATGATCAACGGCGCGCTGCGCTTCCCTCTGGGGATAACCAAGATTGACCAATGCTGAAACCGCATCGGAACGGGAACTGCCTTGACTACCGGGTATAGGATCCCCAAGACGTCCTTTGAGTTCGAGTACGATACGATCGGCGGTCTTCTTGCCGACTCCAGGCGCCCTCTGCAATCTCGGAGCATCTCCCGTCTCGACGGCGTCCGCCAAATCAGCTGGCGTCAAGCCAGAGAGCACCGCAAGCGCGGTACGAGGACCGACCCCGGCCACAGCAATCAATTGCTCAAACGCCGCCAATTCGTCACGACTTGGAAAACCGAAGAGAACAATCGCGTCCGCACGCACGCTGGTGTGAATCCATAAGGCAGCCTGCTCTTTACCCGAGAGTTGCTCGTAAGCGCTCAAGGTCGTCGAAACAAGATACCCGACTCCACCAACATCGATCAGAACAGTTCCCGGAGTCACCTCCCGCAACTGTCCTTCAAGGCGCCCAATCACGCGATCGCTCCAAGAAAATCCCGTAGGACAGGGTGACTACGAACCCTGAGGCGCAAAACGCTCCATCAACTCGTTATTGACCGTGACGACAGTGTCTCGCCTGCGTTCATTGATCATCGAACTCATCAAACGGGTGGCCCGCTCACGCATCAACCGGGTCCGAATCGTATCTTTCTCGGTGGCGAATTGTTCCGGATCGATCAGTGTGAGTTTCTCGACCTTCACAACAAATACCCCGCGGTCGCCAATGCTCACAGGACCAACGATGTCGCCGTCCTTGGCCGAAAACACGGCTTCGTCAACCGCAGGTAATACACCAACGGTGCCAATGGCAGTGCCGCGCCGATGATCTCGGGCCGGTACAATGGTGCCATCAAATTTCTCGGCGAGGGTTTGGGTTTCGACACCCTCCACACGCCACTGTTCGGCCAGTTCCTGGCCGCGCTCAGTAGCAATCACGAGGGCTTTTTCGCGCCGGATTTCTTGCTCAACTTCAGCCTTGACGACTTCGTACGCGGGAATTCCTTCGGGTTGAACCTCTTTCAACTGCCAGACAATCCAACCGCGGGGAATTGCACGCGGACCACCGATGTGGCGAAACTTCGCGTCAAAGACTTCCTTGACGAAATCAGGATCGTTCCCGGTTCCCGGAATCATCTCCTCGTTGCCGAAGGCCGGGCTGACGTTGAGCACAACAACTTCGTCCTCGTCGGCGATCACTTGCCACAGTTCGTCGGTCTCTGGTTTTTCAGAGTTGAGACGACGTGCCAAAGCGATGGCGCGGCTTTCGGACTCGGCTGCGGCTTTGCCTTCGAGGAAACGGAATTTTACCTGCTCACGAACTTCCTCAAAGGGACGCACGCGCTCAGGCCGATAGGCTTCAACTTTGAGGACGTTGTATCCATGACGGCTTTCGATAGGACCGACGATATCGCCCGGTTTGGCGCCGAAAATTGCTTCTTCAAATTCCGGAGCACGGCCGCGTCCGATCCATCCAAGATCCCCACCGTTGTCCCTGGTATCGGGATCATCTGAGTGTTTTGCCGCGAGTTCAGCAAATGGAGCACCAGATTTTGCCAGAGCAGCGACCTGATCGGCGTGCAACTTGGCGTCGGCCTTCTCAACATCTCCGGCGTCTGGATTGAGTCGAATCAGGATATTGGCCGCCTTGGCTTCTTCACCAACCATAAATTCCTGCTGGTGTTCTCCATAAAACGACTTCAAACTTTCTTCATCAGCATCAAGAATGCGCCGCAGTTTCGATGTTTCGACCACAACGTAACGAATCGTACGTTGCTCGGGGCGCTGATAAGAGTCGGCGTGGCTATCAAAATAGGCCTTGGCCTCGTCATCCGAAACTTCAACCTCGGTGAGAAAGCGCTCGTAACGAAGCTGGATGGACTCGAAGTCGCTCAGCTCACGCTCATGGCGGTAACTTTCTTCGATTTCGGTATCACTGACAAAAACGCCTTCTTGCATCATGGAGTTGAGCTTACGCAGCTTCAGATCCTGAGAAAGGCCCTGTTCAAACTCATGCGCGGTCGTGCGATTGGCGCGTAGAATTCTCGAATAGGTCTCCTGCCCGACGAAACCACCGCCCTCGCGCTGGAAGGCGGGATAAGAAAGGATCTCGTCCCGTAATTCGTCAGGCGACACCACGATTCCAACGTGCTCGGCTTCTTCGAGAAGAATCTCCCGCTCGATAATCGTCTGCACAGTTTGGGATGCAAGATCGATCTGATCCTTGATCAGGGACCACTGATCACCATAAAGCTGCTGGTAACGCTGCTGATTCTGGCGCAGCTGGGATACGAACTCCTGTTCGTTGACCACCCGGTCACCGATTCGGATCGCCGATTCTTCAGCACTGGAGGAGCCCCCACGGCCCGAACCCCAGTCGACAAAGACGAGGGCCAGAAAAACTCCAACCACCGCCCAGAGAATAATTTTCAGATGTTTGAACTGATCACGCAACCATTTGAGCGCCATTATTGTCCTCCAGAGGACCTCAATCGAGGCAGGGCAGTCTACCGAAGCAGTGGTTTCTACGCAAGTTGTTAACCATTATGGGTTAAAAAACCCCGTTTTCGCGCTCGATCAGGCTATCATCTGGCGCTATGTGGAAGGTTGGCGACCGCGTTTTTCACGACTTTAACCCCGATCTGGGGCCTGGCAGGGTGATCGAAAGCGATCGACGGCGGCTCGTCGTCGAGTTTTTGATTTCCGCTCAGGTCTTGGAGTTTTCAGCTAATACCGATGCTTTAAAAGCTCTACACCTTGAACGCGGAGCAGCCGCCCTCGTCGAAAATGAACTGATTGTGATCGCCGAGATCATCGACAGTGAAACATGTCTGCTTGAGGACGGTCGTAGGATTTTGAGTGACCGTGTTTGGCCGATTCCACATATTGAATCTGCGAGCGATCTCCTCTCCCGTGGTCGTGTTGCTTCGGTCGCCGACTTCGAAAATCGACTCGACGCCCTCAAGCTCGAACACCTGCGTGAGGCGCGTGGCTTCGGCTCTTTCCTCGGTGGGCGAATCAGACTCTATCCCCACCAGCTCTATGCCGCCGAAAAATCATGTTCTCGTGAACCGGTGCGCTGGTTACTTGCCGATGGCGTTGGCCTTGGCAAAACCGTCGAGGCCTGCCTCGTGATGAACCGATTGATCCACACCGGCAGTGCCGAACGGACTCTGGTTGTCGCACCCGAATCTCTCACGGTGCAGTGGCTCGGTGAATTGTGGCGCAAACATCACCAGGTTTTTACCCTTCTTGACGAGCAGAGAATCAAAGCCGTCGCAAGTGAACAAGGAATCGAATTCAATCCTTTCGACGCCCACCACCAAGCGATCATCGCAATCGAAAAACTGGTCAACGAACCACGTCTCGTCGAGATGGCGGTTGAAGCTGGCATCGATCTTCTCGTGGTCGACGAAGCTCATCATCTGCAACGAAAAAAGGGGCATCCCGGAAACTCCCGCTATCGCGCGATCGCCCCGATTACTTCGATCGGACGAAATGTTTTACTTTTGAGCGCGACGCCACTCGAAGATGATGCGCTTGGTTTTCTTCGCCTCGTTCAGCTTCTGCGTCCTGATCAACTACCAGAAGATGCTGATCTCGAAGAAAACCTGGCACAGCGTATGCCCCTTCCTGCATGTACTACCGCTACTCGGGCGGCCGACATCGGCGGTTGGCCTGCGAGAATCGGTTTTCCAATCGCGCTCGACGAATCCGCGTGGCAGCCCTTTTATTTACTCGAGCAGGCATTGCGCAAGATCCCGTCCCGGAACGAAATAACTCGACGACACAAGGCTGATCTCATTTCACGTGCTCTGTCTTCACCAATGGCGGTCGCGGATCGGCTCAACGAAGACCAGAGACAATACGTGCCAATTTCACCGGAAATGAATGATCCGCGGCTTCAGTATCTTGTGGAAAACGCACCGATCTGGCGCATGAACGGTGAAAAGACTCTGGTTTTCGTCGCGTATCGCGAAAGTCTCGATGTCATCAAGGAAGCGCTCGAAAAACACGCGCACCTTCGCGTAGCCATCTTTCATGAGGATCTGTCGGTCAAACGCCGAGACATTGAAGTTGCTCAACTCCGGCTTCCCGAAGGGCCCTCAATCCTGGTTTCGACTGAATGTGGTGGTGAAGGCCGGAACTTTGAAATGTGCCGCCGCCTGGTTCTCTACGACCTCCCCTGGAGCCCACGAATCGTCGAACAACGCATCGGACGCCTCGACCGCATAGGTCGCACCGTAGCAACCGAAGTTGTCTACTTCAAACCACCAACAGGCTTCTCTTCACTCGTTGTCAGTCTTTATGAAAAACTGGGCCTTTTTGAACACTCTCTCGGCGGCATTGACCGCGAATTGGTGCATCTCGGCAGGGAAATTGAGGTCTTCGCAACTGACGGTCCCGAAATAAAGAGTTCCGAAAACGCCAGTTCCAAAATTCGCAGTTCTAAAACCGAGAGCCATCACTTCGATGAAGTGCTCGAACGTGCGCTCGCGGCGCGCACCAGGGTCGAAGAAGCCGCGTTCCGCGAACTCCACCGGCAACCCTACCATCAGGATATGGCCGAGGCTATTCTTGCCCGCATTCCCCCTGAACTCGAAAATCTCATCAACAAGGTTGTGCTCAATGCTGCAGCCCGGTTCGGCTTCGATGTCGAGGAACAAAGCGGTCCTGATACCCACCTCATCACCCTTGGTACCGAGGCCCTCGTCGACCGCTTGCCTGGAGTACCGCCAGAATCAAGATTTCTCGGAACCTTCAGCCGGGAATATGCGGTCGAACGCGAAACACTCGATTTCTTCTCGTCGGGTCACCCGCTTGTCGAAGGCATTCTCACTGAAATTCATGAAGGGCGGCACGGGCGCACCGCCTGCTTTTCGATCAAGGGATCAGAAGAAATCTTCGGCCTGCTTGCGATCTACTCCGACGACCAGGGAGTGAGCGCTGTCGCCGTTGATAGTTCCGGCCGCTCACGACCCGAACTGGCCGCACAGCTCATCGACCCCGATACCCGGCGCGAATACGCCGACTACCAGCTGTGGACAGCAATGCCCGAGTGGCGCGGCGCTATACAAAGACTCGCGGGCTTCTTGGAAGAAACCCGCGAGCCCAGGGCCGTAGCCGCTTTTCAAGTCAAAAAATAGTCGATCACTGCAAACGAAAACGTACGGTCAAAATATAGAGCACTTCAACAGGTCTGCCGTTAAGGGTCGAAGGATCAAAAGTCCAGGTCTCGACCGCTGCAATTGCACTCTCAGTGAGACCAAGGGGCAAGCCCCGCAAACTTTTGATATCACGGACCGAACCATCTTTACCAATGACACACTCAAGCACAACAACGCCCTCAATGCGCGCTTTACGCGCCACCTCGGGGTAGACAGGGCTTAAACCACCAACCTGAGTTGGCCTGGTCATTTCTCCACCTTCTTGAAAGCGCACGACTCCCTCAGGTTCAACTGGAGGCGGTGTGACAACCTCAAAAAAGATATCCTCACCGACATCAATCGCCTGTTCTTCGGGTTCATCGATGCGCACTGGCTCGGGGTCATTAGGAGTCTGATCCGGCACAGGCACCGATTCTCGTGGCCGCGTAATCGTCTGCAACTCCTGTTTAGGAGGAGGGGTGAATTTGACATGCTTGATGATGTAAATCGTAGTCTTCTTTTGGTCTACTTCCGGACCTTCACCGCCAAAAGCAAAGAAATTCCAATTGAGCGCAAAGAAAACAAGATGAGCGGCAATCGCCACCCCCATCGACCAGCGAACAAAAATCCTGTCGCGGACCTCTTCTTCAGCAATCATCTCGATGACCGTCGGCCGTAACTGAACCTTTTTGTTGTTTTCGGGTCGCTTCATAATGGGCTCCTTTCGCCGTGCTGCCACATCTGTGGCGTTACAAGGTAGGAGCTCGGGTCGAGCAGGAAGTTCCCAATAGCGGAGGAAGTAGGGAAGATCAGAGACGTTCCACTGCCACCGCGTCGGGTATCAGAACGCGAGATTCAAGACCGGTGAGCTGGAGAATTTACCGTCCCTGAATTGGTCAAAGCTCGTTGGGAGATCTCCACTCGCTCCGCTCAGTCGAGATGAGATACTTGGGGGCAGACTTGGTCGAGAAGCCCGTTGGGCGATTCTAGGCGTTCTCCGCCGGTCCGTGGATTCACGAATTCGCATCGGGATGCCCGACGAGCTCATGCTAGCTCCGATTGAAATCCATCGTGTGTCGTAAGGCTTCAAAGGCTCGTCTCGCAGCAGTCAGGGGCTTCATTTCCCAGAGGCTCTGCATGAAGACCTCCACGGAGCAAAATCCACCGAAACCTTGCCCGGCAATAGTCTGCAGTAAAGCAGGGACCCCAATTACTCCTTCCCCGGGAAGCAGTCGATCTGCATCTGTCAGCGAATTGCGATCGCCTGATGGGGCGTCGTTAACGTGCACCATCAACAATGGACCCCCGCTTGCAGCTTTCACGTCCTCCAAACTATCGCCAGACGCATACCAATGGAATACATCGAGAATCACCCCAAGATTCACAGAATCAGCTGCCTCAGCAAGACGAATGGCGTCGGAAACCCGACAAATGAATCCATTCGGGCCGTCAAAGCGCGGAGAAATCCCCGCCCGTACACCAATCGCTTCAACCGCGACAGATACGTTATAGTCTTCCGCAATCAGGCATAATTCCTTAAGCCGGCTCGTTGCAAGATCAAAGGAATAGGGGTATTCGTAAGCTGTACGAGG
>PJEL010005123.1_pt1 | contig 10616 bp, 6 predicted proteins | sample 1853271 | NCBI WGS metagenome assembly PJEL01 (sample SAMN08108733, study PRJNA415343) | Invertebrate metagenome, whole genome shotgun sequencing project. | host: Globobulimina | place: Sweden: Gullmar Fjord | collected 2015-08 | reverse complement strand
CTACAAGAAACAAGGAAATGTGATGTTTTTGATATTCAATTTCGAGGGCACAGTCAATGAACCCCAAGACGCCATTCAAGAAGAAAATAAACGCGGTAAAAAAGAAGATGACAATATAAGTAATATCCTCAAATTACACTTGATGACGGGTGGCAACCTGCTTAAGTCAGGTGAGAATTATGGAAAATCAACCAACCCAGATATTGACCACCAATTTTATTATCAAGGCGTTGGTACTTATGGCACTTGGTGGTCCAAAGCACTAAACGCTGGCGTATCACCCGAAAAAGGTGACGTAACATCTATTTTACGAAAAGCATTTAAAGACTTTAACGAGGTTTATCAAACTGGTGACACCGTTTTAGTGACTGGTTTTTCTCGCGGAGCAGCCTTAGCGAGACGCTTTGTCGGTCAATTAGCAAAAAAAGCAGATAAAGTGACTGACGCTAGTGAGCCTTTCATTTTCCTATTAGCGTTTGATACGGTAGCCAGTATCGGATTACCCAACTTAAATAGTAGAGAACGTCCCGACTATGATGTGGTATTTGAATATGGCTTTTCACTTTGCGCTTATGTAAAACAAGCCGCACATCTGCTTAGCCTAGACGACAAACGTAAAGCCTTTCAACCTACATTGATGAACTACGATAAAAAACGCATTATCGAACTCTGGTTCGCCGGTGCGCACAGTGACGTAGGCGGGGGTTATTACCGAGATGGCCTGTCTGATGTTGCGTTAACTTTTGCCATCAATTGGCTAGGGTATCAATCAAAGGTCAATCAATTACCCTCCTTTGCTATTAGTACGCCTAGCCAAGCACAGCTTAATGATGCTTGCCCGAATAAACTTAAAGGTGCTATCGGCATAGACGATTTAAGCAGAAACCCAAATCCTTTAGGAAAAAACCATCAACAAGACCGTTGGCCGGTTATTGACTGGCTAACACTTGATGATCGACGATTTTGCGTCATTGAAAAAGATAGATTATCTGAAAAGCACCAACCAGTTTTACACCAAAGTGTCGGGCTGAGAATCCATAAAGATCTTAATTACAAACCTAAATCACTGATCAACGAAGCCCACAAAATATGTTACGACTTTTCTGACTTTGTTAAAGCAACCGGTATTGAGCCTCACCTGGAGTTCGCCCGCCAAAATTGGAAGGTATTGGAAAAGAATACCCCGCTGGTTGTTAACGTTTATGCAGCCGAAAAACACAATTTTACCGGTATTTTAATGAGCTCAGGACAAACCTATAAAATTGAAGTGGTCGACACTAAACAGCGATGGCGCGATGGCAATATACTGTGCGGTGCAAACGGTTGGACTAGAGAAGATGTGACTTTAGGGTTAGCAGAAATACCTATCAAGCTTTTCGAATCATCACGACGTGTACCTAATGCAGAGTGGTTTTCTCTATGCGCTTGCATAGACAATAAAGATGAAGATGCTACCGCAATAGGCACTTCTGGCGTGTTCATCGCCAGTAAGGCAGGAGAATTGGTGTTATTTGCTAACGATCTCGATTCCAAATACGGCAATAACATGGGCAGTTTAGAAGTCAAAATAACGCTCACATAAACCAATTACTAGGGTGTGTTTGTTTTTCTCGGTTGAATTTTCAATTTAAAAAACTGTTTACTAAACCTCGCGAGAAAGCACACCCAAGTGACCATAAGCTGAATTATGTTAAAAAACTTATCAAGTACTGTTATTTACCGTTAAAGAATGGCTATTCGTCGATAATTTACCCTTACGCTGATCAATATCGCTAAAAAAAACGTATATTTACGCAACTAATAATTCATCCATGATTTAAGGAAACGAAATGGCATTGATTCGCCACTCAATCTTGCTGTTTACATTATTAACGGTTTACCAAGTAAACGCACAATCTGCTCGGCCAAATAGAGCAGCGCAGGTTATAACCGCTCCGATCGTTTTTGAGAAAAAAACCAACCGCGTAGAGACTGTCGGCACTGCGGAAGCTGTTCGCTCAGTGGTCATTTATCCTGCTGTGGCAGATAAAGTAACCAAAGTAAATTTTGTTCCAGGCCAACACGTGCAAGCTCAAGAAGTACTATTAGAATTAGACTCTCGCCGGCAAAAAGTCGCATTGGAACGAGTTACCATTCAACTTGTCGATGCTGAACGCACCGTTGCTCGTTTGCAAGAAAGTCGTAAAAAAGGCGCTATAGCGCAAAGTGCGTTAGATGATGCAATAACTGCACGTGACTTGCTTAAAGTACAGTTAACAGAAGCTAAAACCGAGCTTGAAGACAGAACGGTCAAAGCACCTTTTTCAGGCGTTGTAGGTTTAACAGATGTTGAACCGGGTGATCGTATTGGCATACAAACACCGATCACCACTATTGATCATCGAGAAGAGTTGCTAATCAACTTCAGTGTGCCTGAGGCTACTCTGCCAATATTGCAAAATAACGCTAGCGTAGAACTTGAACCTTGGCAAAACCAAGGACTAAGTATTAAAGCTGATATTACTGAAATTGACTCACGTATTGATCTGTTGAATCGTAGTATTCGCGTCAGAGCTTTGTTAGACAACACAGATGATCGGTATCGACCGGGTATGAGCTTTCGGGTCACTCTGCAACTTGCTGGAGATGAATACCCTGTTATTCCTGAAGCAGCGTTAATGTGGGGCAGTACCAGTGCCTATATTTGGTTAGCAGAAAATGGCAAAGCTAAAAAGGTCGACATACAGATCCAGCAACGTTTAAGCGGCAGATTATTGGTATCTGGAGCAATAATGGCTCAAGACCAGTTAATCGTTGAAGGTGTACAAAGATTGCGTGAAGGACAAAACGTTAAAGCTGCAACCGCACAGGTATCTAAGTTATGAGTCAACCATCATCCCAAAATGACTTACCCTCACTATCTATTCGTCGGCCAGTCTTAATTGTTGTTTTTAATCTACTGATTATTATTGCAGGTTTGGCGGCATTTAATGCCATTGAGGTTCGCGAGTTACCGGATGTAGACCGCCCTATTGTCTCTGTAACAGCGGTTCTACCTGGTGGTTCACCTGAAACTGTTGATACCGAAGTGACGAGCAAGTTAGAAGGCGCCGTTGCACGAGTCAGTGGTGTCAAATCGATAAATGCTTCAAGCGAAGAGGAAAGTTCACGAGTACGAGTAGAATTTCGACCTGGCATAAATTTAGACGATGCCGCCAATGAAATTCGCGAAGTAGTAAGCAGAATTCAGCGAGAACTGCCAGATACCGTTGAACGTTTAGCTATAATAAAAGCTGATAATGATGCCCAATCTGTAGTGAGTATCGCCGTTTCCAGTACAACTCTCGACTTAGAAAGTCTAACCGAAAGAGTAAAAACTGATTTAGCACCGTTATTTTTAAGTATTCCAGGGGTTGCGGATGTGCGCTTAAATGGTGATCGTGAACGGGTCTTGCGCGTGCTACTAGACCCATTACGTTTAACCAGCTTTAATTTGTCGGTGACCGAGGTTGCCGCCGCATTGCGTCAGGCACCATTTGATGTACCCGCGGGTAGTATGAAGGCGAACGACCAACAACTGATTGTTCGCGCCGATGCGACATCGATTAACGCACAACAAGTTTCAGACATCATTATCAAAGGAAACACTCGTATTGGTGATGTTGCCACCGTCTACTTTGGCCCAGCAGATGCTAGAAATATGGTGCGACTAGACGGTAAACCAGTTATCGGTATGGGCGTTATTCGCCAAGCGCGCTCTAATACCATTGAAATATCGGATGAAGTACTCGCTTTAGTTAAACAAGTTGAAAGCCGTTTTCCAGAATTACAGATGCAAGTGACCTCTGATGATGCTGAGTTTATTCGTGGCTCGGTACAAGAGGTTTTTACCTCGTTGCTGTTAACGATAATACTCGTGGTGGTGACTTTATGGCTCTTTATTGGCTCTGGTCGGGCAACCATAGTACCTGCCCTATCGATACCCGTATCGCTGATTGGTGCCTTAGCCGCCATTTGGTTAATGGGTTTTTCAATCAATATCCTAACTCTGTTGGCACTTGTTCTAGCTACTGGCCTAATAGTTGATGATGCGATCGTAGTAACAGAAAATATTCAGCGTCGACGCAGTATGGGATTAGGGGCTCGAGCAGCTGCCGTTATCGGCACACGTGAAGTCTTTTTTGCTGTCGTTGCCACTACCGCTGTGTTAGTGGCTGTATTTGTCCCTATTGCATTTCTACCATCTACGGCGGGGCGTTTATTTAGAGAGTTTGGTGGAGTACTGGCCATTGCCGTCATTATTTCTTCTTTTGTCGCTCTTTCTTTAGTACCTGCGCTAACTGCACGCCTGCCGGTGAAAGAAGATAAAGCTAACCGCTTGACAGCTTTTGGTCATGTTATACTAGGTTGGTATCAACGCTCATTAAACTTTGCATTAAACAAAGCCTGGTTAGTTTTCTTGGCGAGTTTAATTGCAGCGTCGGCAGCTATTAGTCTTTATACGTTATTAGATAACGAGCTTTTGCCATCTGAAGACCGAGGCAGTATTCGTATCTTTGCTCGAGGTCCCGACGGCGTTGGTTTGAACTTTATGGATCGCCAAGCCCATAAAATGGAAGATATACTGCTACCTTATGTCAATGGTGGTGATATTGATTCGGTTTATACCGTGGTCGGTCAGTGGGATCCAAACTTAGTTTTCATTACTGTGCCATTGAAAAATTGGGACGAACGTTCTCTAAGTCAGCAAGAAATCATTAATCAGATAAGAGGGCCGCTTTCTTCAATTCCTGGCGCACCAGCAAGAGCCTTTGGCTCTAATAGCTTAAATTTACGTGGTCAAGGTGGTGGACTGGAAATAGCCTTAACAGGGCAAAGTTACGACGAAATTTTTGCAGCTGCTCAAAGCTTTTCTAAGGTTATTCAGCAAGAGATTCCTGAGCTAGGTATGCCGCGGATATCCTACCAACCTACTCAACCTCAACTTAGGGTTAATATTGACCGTCGCAGAGCACAAGAACTTGGCGTGCCATTATCAGATATCGCGACGACATTACGCGTAGCGATTAATGGTGACGATTTAGCCGATTTGAATGTTGGCGATCAAGCCATACCACTTATTTTGCAAGCTCAAATTGAGCAAATAAAAGATCCAACCGACTTAGCTAATTTATATGTTGGTTCAAGCAATGGTAACTTAGTGCCACTATCTAGTTTGGCGTATATATCTGAAGAAGGTGTTGCTGCTGAATTAGAGCGCCAAGCCCAACGTCGTGCAATTGAAATGGAAATGGAACTCCCGACAGATATTCCATTGCAAGATGTGGTAGAAAAATTACGTAATTTAGGCGAGCAAAACTTACCGAATAGCATTGGTTTAATCTTCTTAGGTGAAGCATTAACTTTCCAAGAAACTGCTCAAGAAGTGACCTTAACCTACGTACTCGCCTTTGTGATTGTTCTATTAGTACTGGCGGCTCAATTTGAAAGTGTTAATAGTGCGGTTGTTGTGATGGCGACCGTGCCTTTTGGTATAGCAGCCGCTTTATTTGCGCTGTTTTTAACGGGTACTTCTATTAATATTTACTCTCAAATTGGCTTGGTAATGCTGATAGGTTTGTTAGCCAAAAATGCCATACTACTGGTTGAGTTTGCAGATCAACTGCGCGATAAAGGCTATCAAGTCCGCGAGGCGGTTGAACAAGCCGCAAGTATTCGATTGCGCCCGATCACCATGACATTACTGTCCACACTACTTGGTTCACTACCGTTAATTTTATCGACCGGTGCCGGAGCTGAAGCTCGTAATGCGATTGGTTGGGTTGTTTTTGGTGGTTTAGGTATAGCGGTTGTATTTACGCTTTATCTCACCCCTGTGTTGTATTTAGCGCTAGCGCGATTTACTAAGCCACGTGCTGATGAAACGCAACGCTTAGAAAAAGAACTAGAACAAGCCGAACAGCTCGAATCGTAAGTAATGATAAAGCAGTCTTTTATAGGCTGCTTTTTTTACGTGATATCCGTGTTTATCGCGATCAATTTAACATGAGTAAAAAAATAGCTTTTGGTAGAGCATAAACGTCTCAATACCACTTTTTAAGCTACCCGTGTTAAGGACTGTTGTTCTCGTTTATTAATCGCCTTAAGCCAAATAATTCACAGAGTAAATGTTTTCTTTGTCATGATCCCCTTATCATGTTAAAAACATCAGCAGAATTAACCATAGAGTAAAGTCGTTGCAAAATATTTTAGATGATATTGCCGAGCAAATGAGGGTAAGAACTGACCGCGGTAAAGTTGCAGATTACATCCCGCAGCTTGCAGCAGTAAACCCAAATCAATTTGGAATATCTGTCGCCTTACCCGATGGGCAATTATTTAACGCGGGCTGCGCAAAACAATTATTTTCAATTCAAAGTATATCCAAGGTATTCAGTTTAACACTGGCACTAGGGAAAATCGGCGATGCCGTTTGGAGCAAAGTCGGTAGAGAGCCTTCTGGCAATGCATTTAACTCTATTGTTCAACTCGAACTTGAACATGGTAAACCGCGCAATCCATTTATCAATGCTGGTGCGATTGCCGTTGTTGACGCCATTATGATGGGGCACGAACCTAAAGAGCTACTAGCTGAAATATTGCAATTCGTTCGTTATATTGCCGACGACAACAGTATTGGCATTGATGACAAAGTCGCATTATCCGAACTGGCTACAGGAAATCGTAATGCGTCACTTGCCCATTTCATGGCATCATTTGGGCGTATAGACCATGATATAGACTGCGTATTAGGTGCATACTATCACTTATGTTCAATTTCAATGAACTGCCAGCAATTAGCAAAATCAGGTTTGTTTCTCGTGTCCGATGGAGTAAACCAAACCACTGGTGCTAGAGTTGTATCGTCTCATCGAGCACGGCGTTTAAACTCGCTAATGTTAATGTGTGGTCATTATGACGGTTCAGGTGAATTTGCCTATCGCGTTGGTTTACCCGGTAAAAGTGGTGTAGGTGGTGGCATACTGGCCATTGCACCAGGCAAAGCCTCTATTGCCGTCTGGTCTCCAGGGTTGGATAAAGTAGGCAACAGCAAATTAGGTAGCTTGGCTTTAGAAATGTTAATTCAGCGCACGGGTTGGTCAGTTTTTTAGTTTTTATCGTTCAACTTAGATAATAGTTCATCGTTATGTTGACCTAAGATAGGCGGTGCATTTTTATATTCTATTGGCGTTTCTGAAAACTTAACTGGATTGGCGACCTGGGGGATTTTGCCAATCTCTGGATGGTCAAGTTCAAATGACATTTGACGGTGTTGCACTTGTTCGTTTTCAAAGACTTTATCAATGGTATTAATCGGGCCGCATGGTACATAAACTGCTGATAATCGCTCTAACCAATAAGCAATATCTTGACTGAGAAAATAACCTTGCAAGATCGGTATTAAGACTTCTCTATTTTTAACCCGCATCTTATTAGTAATAAAACGCTCATCCCGCGCTAAATTTGAGCAGCCCAATGTTTGACAACATTTTTCAAACTGCCGATCATTACCCACAGCAAGTAAAATATGACCGTCTTTAACTTTCATCGCCTGATACGGGACAATATTAGGATGTGCACTGCCTAATCGTGTTGGCACTTCCTTAGAGACTAAAAAATTACTCGCTTGATTAGCAAGCCATGCCACTTGTGTGTCAAGCAAAGCAAGATCAATATGTTGGCCAACTCCCGTTTGATTTCTATGGTGTAAGGCCGCCAGGATTGCACTAACGGCATACATTCCGGTCATCAAGTCAGCTACAGCTACCCCAACTTTTTGAGGGCCACCACCGGGTAAACTGTCTTTTTCACCAGTAATACTCATCAAGCCGCCCATCGCTTGGATCATGGCATCATATCCAGCTCGCTCAGCATATGGACCTGTTTGACCAAATCCGGTAATTGAACAATAGATAATGTTTGGTTTAATGCATTTTACGCTCTGATAATCGAGGCCATATTTTGCCAACCCACCAACCTTATAATTCTCAACAAGAATGTCAGCTTCGGCAATCAATGATTGGAGTTTTTTTTGGCTGTCAGTGTTTTTAATATCAAGCGCTATAGACTTTTTTCCGCGATTTGCAGCAATGAAGTAAGCTGATTGTTCAGAGTCTTCACCTTGCGCATTTTTTAGGTAAGGAGGTCCCCAATGTCTGGTGTCATCACCTTTTATCGGCTGTTCAATTTTCCAGACTTCAGCGCCATAATCCGCTAACACCTGCGTCGACCAAGGTCCCGCTAATATGCGGCTTAAATCAAGAACTTTTAATCCGGTTAGTGGACCTGCCATTAATATCCCCTCTTCAATACTGACTCAAAGCAATTAATAAACTTGGTATGAGGTATTATGGCAGATCTCTAATAAGATGAATCCATTTATTCCATTTCAGCGCTTACTTGTTGTTTCCTGTGATACACGCGTCAGTTATCGCCTGCCAGTTTTGAGAGTCGACCCACTCTTTCTTAGCAACCCAAGTGCCGCCAACGGCGAAAACATTATTCAAAGCAAAGTACTCTGCTTTATTTTCAGCGGTCACACCACCGGTTGGGCAAAAACTAATATCTTGAAATATTGAAGCAATTGCCCCCAAAAACTTAGCACCACCTGACAAAGCTGCCGGAAATAATTTCAGTTCTTGATAACCGAATTCGCGGGCCATTAAAATTTCTCCGGTGTTAGAAACCCCAGGTAAAACGGGCAATCCACAATCAGCCAAATTTGTTAATAAACGCTCAGAAACAGCAGGTGTAATGATAAAATCAGAGCCAGCCTCAATAGCTTGCTGCAAAATAGTTTCATTAGTCACTGTGCCTGCACCGACAATCAGATCAGGTAATTCAGCTTTAATTGCACTTAGCGCTTCCAATGAAGCCTCGGTACGTAGTACGACTTCAATAAGCTTCAGACCGGCTTCAGACATAGCTTTAGCAATAGCTACACCTTGTTCTGGCGTATCCGCTTGAATAATAGGTAATAAGGATTGGTTTCCCATCAAAGAGGAAAAGGACGTCATGATATAAACCCTAAAAATTTAATTAAAACGAGATGAGAATGCAGCTTTATCTACAATCGCACCTTTATGTTGAATAACAAAGCCCGCGACTTGGTTTGCTAATTCAACTGATTGAGAAATCGACTGGCCAGCCATGCGAGCGCCTAAATAGCCACCGTTAAACGAATCACCTGCTGAAGTTGTATCGACAACAGTATCAACGGGTGTTACGTCTACTATTTCACGGTTTCCTGACGACAAGCAGTAAACATTCTTTTCACCATTTTTTATCACTAACTCGTCGTACTGATAACGGTCAAAGAAGTCGATAATACTTTCTACGTCATCAAGCTCAAAAATTGCCGCAAAATCATCAACACCGGGTAGTAAAATATCAGCCGCTTCAAAGGCTAGTAAAAATTGCTCTCGAGCTTCTTCTTTATTGGCCCATAATTGATGACGGTAATTAAGATCAAAGGCGATTTTGACGCCTGCAGCTTTTAGCTGGCTGATGAAAAGCCAAAATCTTTCACGGTCATTAGGCAGTACAACCCCCAACGAGATACCGCTAAAAAAGAATATATCACTATTGCTCAATTGCTCTGAAACGTCTGTATTAATAAAGTTCATGACACTGCGAGCCGCAGAGTTATTGCGCCAGTAAGTAAAACTGCGTTCACCCTGTGCATCTAATCGTATCGCATATAATCCAGGTATCTTATCTCGAGAGCGAAAAACATGATTCGTACCTAGGTTTTCATTTTCAAAAAAATCAACCATCTCTTCGCTATAATAATCTTCACCAACTGCGGTCACTATGTTGACATTAATGTCTTCAAACAAACGCTTTAAATAAACTGCGGTATTAAACACATCTCCGGCAAATGAACGAGTCATTGAAGTGTCTGAACTGCTCATCAGTTCAATCATGCATTCACCGAATAGATAAATGTTTTTCATTTCATAAAACCTTTCTAACTTTTACTTTTGATAAAGAACTACTGAGGTTTCTTTAATGGTTCAATTTTTGGGATCAGAACCAACACCGAAACCACCTATATCACCTCGGGTAATCAGTGACCAGTTATCCGCAAAATTCCAGATCCAGCGTGCACCTATGATGGGGTCAAGCCAGTCCTGGCTGCCATCATTGAGTTTCGGGCCACCAGTAACAGAAATAACGTTGGCAAGTTCGGTGTAACGCAGACCGGCAATTACATCTATATTATGACGATCTCGTTGCACCCTGTAGAATCCAAAAAATTCAGCCAGGGTAAGGTCCAAATCCAAATTTGCACCAGCTCCATTTGGAAGAGCCATGCTGCTGGCAAGATCAAGATAGTTAATATCAAGGGCCATACCCCATTTATTTCGGTACATACCCTCAAAATGGACAATAAAAGCGCCTTCCAAAGAATCAAAAATAGTATCAAATGGAACAGATACCGGTACCGTCTTTGTTCCTATCGACATATCACCATCAAGATTTACCCCCCACAAATAGAAAGGTGCCAAGTTGAAATCCCAGTTACCCTGCTTCTCGCCATCACTTGCTAGCGCAGCTGAACCACATGACAGGAAAAACATGACGAGTACGAACCA
>PJEL010005122.1_pt1 | contig 10616 bp, 9 predicted proteins | sample 1853271 | NCBI WGS metagenome assembly PJEL01 (sample SAMN08108733, study PRJNA415343) | Invertebrate metagenome, whole genome shotgun sequencing project. | host: Globobulimina | place: Sweden: Gullmar Fjord | collected 2015-08 | reverse complement strand
CGGGCTGTTGTTATGGTTATTACAGGAACTACAAAAAGTTGCAACGCGGTACAGTACACACCATTACTCTGAACCAGTAATATTTGGCTGAACTGAATTTTGCTGTTACGTAGGTTGATCTCTCATCCATATGACACCCCCCCCCCTTCCTCAAACGCGCCAGGCTAATTGCCACATAGACCGGATCCTCCGAACTGGCGAGGAAACTGTAAAAATTGGACGACAATTGGCGACTGTTCTGAATATTCAACAGTCAGGGACTAATCAAACTCACGCTGATATGATTAGTTTGGCATCTGATGTTACTATTCTTGTTTTTCCTGAGAAAAAATCGGTTTTCTTACGAGGAACGCCAGAAGCAATTGAAAAGGCAAAGAATATGATACAGGTTCTTTCCCCGAAGTCCCCGCTCGGCTATGCACACGTTATCGCCGCTTACTACTAGTTCTTCTTAGATATGGTTTGTTTCTTTTCTTCCTCTTCTCTTATCTCCCCGAAAGCAGAGTGTCACTTGCTGTTCAAGGTCCATGTTCGTGGATGCCCAGGATTTACCTGCATTGTTGGGGGCAAAGGGAACTAAGATCAGGTGTGTGAAGATCTACCCTCGCCTCGTACCACTACAAGGAAGATGTGACTGATTCATGTTCATACTGCTGTTATCTAAACTGAAAACGGCCACGTTGTGATGTGGCGATCCTGTTAGAATATCATCATCTCAATCAAGGTTTTGTGTATCCTAGCACTACTTAACTTATTGTTGCTTTTTTGTCCACTCCAATTCCCCAATCATCTCATCCTGTTAGGAGTCTTGAGAAGGATCACAACGTTCGAATCCATGTGAAGAGAGATACCGTCTCCATTGTTGAGGAAGAGGATGGTACATCATCTGGCGACGGGCAGAAGAGTAATAATAACAACTTATCTTCAACACATGAAGTGTCTATTCTGGGAACTCACGCCAAGGATGTCAAAGCAGCATTGGAGTCCATCAAGGCAATTATTGCCGATAACGAGCTGGTGGAAAAGTGCATAGAGCTGCCATGTTCATATGTCACACCCCTCCTTGGAACTCTACCAAAGGGAGGGCTGAGAGATATAGAGAAAACCGTTAAATTTATTAGGCTATGGATAAAGGACGATGAGGGAGAGAGTGGAGGAGCCATTTGGTGCTCTGGTCCTAAGTGCAAGGTTTCAGAGGCTATCCCGCTCGTCTACACAGCTGCTAAGCTGGCTCAATCACTGACGGAGGAGGTAAACGTGCCACTGCACATAATGGGTGCCATCATTGGGAAGAGGGGCTCAATGATTAATAGTATACGGGAAGCACACCCTGCAGTACACATAATGCTTGATTTGGTTGGATACCGTGTTTTATTCCACTCCGCGGACGAACCCGCTCGGAAGGAAGCTCGCTTTGCATTGATGAAACTGATTTCCGATAATCAGGTCGACACTGTCCAATTGGGAAGTGACGTGGCCACCCTGTTGAAGTCCAAGCCCGCTACTAACACACGAAGTGCCATTAATGCTCTGGATGTTCACATGAATGTTTTGGGGGATACTGTTGGGACAATACGACTTAAGGGGAAAGCGGAGGCCATCCAAGAGGCCATCAAAATCTTGCTGGAATTTATGTCGACAAATCAACTAGAGATCATTCAAATAGAACCAGAGGATCTGAGTTCTTTTCCAATGGTTTTCACTGAGTTGAGACAGAATGTAGGTATCATCAATGCACAGCTTTACAAAGACAAGCTGGAATTGCATCTTCGCGGAACCCCTGAACAGCTGGCAGAAGCTCGGTCATGCGTGCATAACGTCCTGCACGGGGTTGATAAAGGGGGGGGGTCCATTGCATTCGTTCCTTTTGAACCGGAAATAATTGGTTTGATAATTGGCAAGGGTGGAAGGCAAATAATCAAAATGCAGGAGGAATATAGGGTTTCCATGGAAGTTATTTCACCCAAGGGAAAGCCTAGGGTTCGGATTAGAGGAGACCCGAAGATGGTAGCCGAAGCCAAGGCTAAGATTACGGTGTTTGTCGAGAATACGAGCATAACGACCACAGTGGACATTGCAAGCATGTACAATGGAAGTGAAATACCACCATTTACCCATAGCGATATGTTGCATCACTGTGAAACGGTTAAAAATGTCTTCAAGATTGCGGCGAACCCAGATCAGGAGGGAAAGTGCATTCAGCTCAGAGGAATGTCGCGGAAAATTGTTGCTGCCCGTCCCTGGTTATTAGCACTCTTAACGGGTAGAGCTTCGAAAATACTGCCCATATCAGGAGCACTCAACGCCGAGGAGGCCGCGTTTGCGGTGGAGAGACTTAATGCAGAATTGAATAACGCTGGTCAGTCTTCTGGTGCTGTAATGGTAAAGATTATTCCCAATGATGGCGTCGTTTCGATTGCCATCGAGGGGGAGCCATCCATCGTCCAAGAGGCAGTAGGAAAGGCGTACAAAATATTGGAAGGTTTATTCCAGGGCCGGTTTGCCTCAGTTTGTGTTGTTATTGGAGCCCTTGACTTATCAATTGGAACACCACGTGCAATTAGAACCGCTGTAGAAGTTGGAGAAGGGGAAGTTGAAATTTTTGCTGATTGGACGTTACACTGCGTCCATATACGTGGAAAAAACGCAGATTGTGTCTCTGCTGCAGTTGGATATCTTGACACAGTGGCTAAGGCATGGATGGTATCCAATACAATCGTGACGTTTGAGAAGTGGATGGCCCCACTCATAATCGGTAAACACGGGGCAGCAATTAATGATTTTAGTGAAAAACATTCGGTAGTGATTCGTGTAGACCAAAATGCTCTCACGTGCTTTATATCCAATCGCAAAAGTCAAAGGAAGGCTTTTACCACTGATAGCCGCCGAACTTCCCCTAGGAGAATGGACTCGAACGAAGATGGTAGAGGAGGACCAAATGGCAGCGGTGGTGGTGGTAATAATAATGTAATACAGGCTGCTCATGCCCTACGTAGGATAACAGATAAGATGTATAAAACGAATGGGTGCCCGTTGCCTGATCCGCAAGCCATTTTCAGCCGCGAGAAGGGTAAAGAGGCATTGAAAATGGTTGAAAGCAAAACTGGTGCTTCCTGTACGTGTACGCAAGCAAACACTGTACTAATTTGTGGTGATAAGGCATCAGTCCTTGAGGCAAGAACTGCTCTCAAGGAGATCATGGAAAACGGCCTTGAAGAAGAAGGAGAACAGCAGCACGATGGAGAGCGAATCAAGTCTGCTGATGTAGATCTACCATCTCCCCACCCTTCATCATTACTTTCCAAGGGAGATGGTGATGTGCCAGTGACAGTAACTTCACCACCCCCCTCCTCAGCAGCCAGGGAATTGCCCGTGGCCCCAGCCATGGTAAGACTGGAGCATCGAGTTGCTGATGTCGTTGGAAACTTTTGGGCTGCTGAAGGCAGCGGCGGCATTGCCACTTCCAGTCATCCGAAGGCAGCAGACAATGTTAGTCCAAGTTGTCGCAACTTAGATTTTCATTACCAGACAGAGAAGGTACCACCTTGTGACGCAGTGGTTGTCATGGATGCCCAATACTCAGCCCCTGAGAAGCAGAAGCAGGGCTCAGAACATGTGCCTAGTATACTATTTGGAGAAACAGCAAAGCGGCAGCAGCTATCAATGAATGCGGTGGTTTCTAAAAATGGGCTACCTGATGAATCATCATCATCTTTGCCAGACAGGAGTAATTCAGCAGTGCAGGGATCTAAAAAGATGGGTGGCAAAAATGGTAGCGAGAAGCCAGCTGCATTATATGAGGAAAAGGGTTCGTGGTATTTTGGGTCACTATCTGGTTTGCGTGTACGCCTTACTTGACAGTAATTACACTGCGTGTGTGATCTCGTGGACACCTTGTTATTGTAATATTTATGAAATGGGTTCATGGCTTATACTATAACACATTCATATCATATGGATTTGAATATTTAGCGTTGAAATTATGTAATATTGAAGTATACAAAAGTGTTAATGTAAATATAACAGCATTAAGAATGGACAGGTATATTTGAATGCTTAGGTATCTAATAACCTCATATTTTGTGTTTCAATAATTTTTCTCCATTCGTGGCTAGCTATTTGTGGGTTTGTGATTACGAAAATACCTTCGGTGAATGCACAACACAGCTAGTAAAGCAGCAATGAGGTGAGGCATTTGGTTAAGTAATGGCAGAAGCTAAACAGCTAATATTATTACATGTTGGAATCACAAAAAGAGGAAGAAGCACCAAATATAGCTACAGCGATCGATGAAAAATTTGACGCAGTATTTTAAACGGAATGAGGGAGTCCCATTCCCAACGAACATGTGAAAGGGAATGAATAGTAAACTCACAACGTACAGCGCATCATAAAGTTCAAGTACTACGTGCGACACGTGCTACATATTAATACTACAATTACAAGACATATATATGGTGGTAATCTGGTGGTGAGTGATGCCCCAGTGCTACACTTCACCTGAGTTGTTTAAGCGGTTCTTCAGGGAAGATAGCTCATTCCTTAAGTCAGTACTGATCTGCTGCTGTCGATCAAGTTCCTGTTCAATCCCACTCCGCAGTGTGGGCAGTTGCAGGAGACCTGAGGCTGTTTCTCGACAGGCAGGGTCTGGGTGCATGCAGCTATGCAAAATGTCCAGAAGGTCCACAGGACAACCAGGTGTCGGTGCTAATGCTTCTCCACTACGAAGATGGTGCCATGATGCACCATTACATGGCAATTCTCTCCCCGATAGCACTTCATATAACGTTATGCCTAATGAGAACACATCACACTTGTCCAGCCGAACATTTTTTGATACCATCTGCAGTAGTTCCGGACTCATGTATCGAGCATCACCTTCCATCACATCACCAACCGCATTCCGACGCGTGACCAAGCCAAAATCACCTAACTTGAAATTTTCGCCTTTAAGGAATATATTTTTGGGGGCAATGTCCAAATGGACCATACCTCGCCTGTGGATGATCTCCAAAGCGAGTGAAATATGCCTCATTAATTTCCTTGCCTCACTGTAGAGCAGTGGTGGGAAACGTTTTCCCCCAATTGAAGTTGAAGCAGCTTCTGTTGATACTACTGGCTTTCTGCCTGTTGCTGCTGCTGCTGCTTTCATTGCCTTTTCAGGCGGGGGGCGGTGGATGTCGTCACCGTCAATTCCTCTCAAGGCCAGCCACTTCTCCAGAGTCACATCGCACAGCTCGGTTTGGATGTAAAGTGTATAATCTTCTATCCAGGCCGAGTTGTACATCAGCAGGTGCTTGCTGGGTTCCTCTGAACACAGTGCAGCCAGAGCAAAGACTTCATTCAGCATACATTGGATCCTCATCTCTCTATTCGCATATTGACGTGACCGCTTTACAGCGTAAGGGCAACCATCGAGACGGTGTAACACCTTGAATACGGAGCCAAAGCTGCCACGGCCTATGGTATCAATGACCTCAAAATCCTCAACGAAGCGACTCCTCACGAAATGAGAAAAAGAACACGCCGTACCATTTTCTTCATCGCAGTTTCCCAACCTCACACCATACTCGTCTTCCTGTTGCACACCCTCCTCTACTTCCCTGGGTTGGGAAGAAGTACTGGGCAGCTGCTCATTACAACAGTCATCATGATGATGGCGGCTATCCTCCACTCTAAACTCAACATCTTGCAATCCCAGCGAGGATGATGAGTGTGTTAAAGAAAGAGCATGTGGAGAAGAAGCAACAGAAGATGGCAGTGATGGCTTAGCAGCATCATCTTCGCCTCCTTTTTCCTTTGTTGAAACCCATACCAGACAGCTATTCTCAGGTGTAATGAAAGGGGTACATGGTCGATGGCCACCATCATGAGCCGTAGCCTTCTGCGCAGGTTGAGGAGTAGGTCCTGGAACACTAGAGGGCGGCGACGAAAACAATGGGTCACTGCAATCGTGAGTCAAGGAAAGGCTACTGCACCCATCCATTCCCGATTCCTCGTTGCAAAATGTACTAAGATCACATTTCGAGCTACTGCAGTAAATTCCTTTCCTTGCCTCTCTAGGGGTGCATAGAAGGTGCAGTCCCTCCTGTTGCTCCTGCGTGTGATTATTATTCCCTCCACGTGGTGCCCCACCAATGCCGCCGTCAGAGGTATTCGTCCGGCTGGGTGTTCGGTTGTGGACCTGGCGGGCACATGGAAAAGGGAGGCAACTGCCAGCTAGGGTTGGTACGAAAGGGTTCGTGTAGGACTTCGGTAAGTGTCTGGGATTAAGGCATGACGACAAAGCTTTTCTTCGTCCCGTTTCAACGGCCGCAGTACTACCAGCCCTCGTAGAGCAGAAAAATTCTTTCGTTTGTTGTCCGTCGCAGTGAGCAGCCCCTCTCGCCCCAACCCCTTGCAACATGGAATAGGCCACAACCGGTTCACTCAATACAATTTACAATACCTCAATTTACCACGTTCTGTGACTGCTACAGCCACAGAGCCACAGAATGAGGCCCAAGGTTACTCGTCGCAATACTCCAGGGCAAGTAAGTCGTCATTGCGCCTGTGTTCTATTCTGGGGAGCGAGAAGCGAACCCAAGTGGGTTTTCCATTCTTAGGCTCGATGTCGCATTGGGGAATACTGCTCAGTGGAATGGGGTTGGAAATAGGCTTAGGTTATTGGGGCTCTTAGGATGGGGGTAGTTGGGGAACGCAGATGTCAGATTGGGCGTTAATATACGATTTAAAACCCCGAGTCTTCAGAATAATATGTAGCTTATATTTATGGATATATATTTGAATGGAGAATGGCTGTAGATATAGGTGTGAACTGTCAACGACAAACCCCAATGGACTGCTTTTAAATAGCTGAGGTAAAAATAAGATGAACTGTCAGGCTGTCACCAACCCTTTCAGACTGTTTAACCACTCACTTACCGCGGTCACAACTATGAATCATATAAGTGCCGGATAGGGGGCACACCAATCTCATTCGTCTTAAGCTGGCGCAACTTGACACAATTCACCCGGGTAAATGTACACCTTAATATGTGTAAGTACACTTATGGAATCAAAGTCTGTCCGCATAGCCACAATGACGAGGAGAGCTGAGCTGGCATGGCTGTGGAGAGTGGATGTTCGGGTATGGCCCTGTGGGAATTCTTTATTCAGCCAGGGTCGTCCACACGCTTAGTTCCCCTTATTAATGTGTCACTGGTATTGCTGGTAGTGGTACTGGTAGTGGTGTTCTACTATTACCCGTCCGTGCATTTCGTTGTTATGGGCGCACTGGCCGTTGGGCTTCTGGCCTCAGTGAACTGGTGAGTTGTGGCGTATCGAGAGATGGTGTTAATGAAATATATATGTATATGTGTGGTGGGGGGGGTTGGCTTTGGGTACCGTCGTAGGGTTGGGGTTAGGGTTAGGATTAGGGTTTGGATTATGCTTAGGCTTAGGCTTAGGGTTAGGGTTAGGCTCAGGCTTAGGGTTGGAGTGAAGTATAATTGCATCAATAGAGGTGTACATAGGATTAGGGCTAGTAGGTAATGAAGTTATTGATTATGAGGAATGGGGGCGGGCGGGTCGGGTCGGGTCTTTTTGAAAGGTGCGATTTGTTCGTGGTGGATTTAGTACTTACCCCTATGGGAATTCAATTGAGTCTCTCTCTCTCTCTATCGTGAAATTTGGTGCCATTGCTGCTTTGTGTAACAAGTGCACACATGCCATTCTTGTGCCCTTAACATTACTGATTACTTTCTTTTCTTTTCAATAATGAAGGGTTGCGGGGATCTATCACGAAGCGAAAGGTGAAATGAACGAAACTGACAGAGTAAGACAAAAACGGGAGCTCTGAAGAGGCAAAGCAATCATGATGTAGTAGGAACCGTGGTGTGATTTGGGTGAGTAAAGCCACGTCGTGTGTGATGGAGTTGGTAAGAATAAGTGGAAGCCAAGCTGGAGCAGGTCCATCCCTGTACGAGGAAATGTGGACAACCCCATGGCTCCCAATTCTCCTTTCTGTGGCACTTTGGAGGCCCCGTAGTACTGCCACGGCAAGAATGTTTGTTATTTGGGGAAAACAATAGCCACATAAACGGAGGAACTGTATTTATAGTTAGCAAACATAGGTCGTTATTTTACTGGCATATATAGATATACCAGATGTTCTCATATATGTATGGGGCGGGGCATGAAACCCTGTATCTGGGTGAGTAGCTGGGCTTGTCAAAGAACGTGCCTATTAAATTCATCTCTATCCTTTCATCTCAGTACATCCACACATAGTGATGGCTGGCACTTTACATCTTTCTTCCGTACAGCGTCGCTTTGAATTAGCAGCAGTGAACGGAAATTGAATTGAAAAATAAAATCCACTAGGCCTTTCCTCCCACATGGGCGCAAGCTGCTAATGCGTGAGAGTGTATTCTAAGCCACTTGTACACCATCAAATGTCGAGAAGAGATTTCTACTAGTAAGTAGATACATTCAAGCTTTCTTCCACCTTTTTTCAGTGTATGCATTGAATATCACTCTTACACTCAGGAGTTTCACTTGTTGCCTATAAAAATGCAATGCTGAAGGAGACTAGTAGCAAAACAATGTCTCAAGCTTCATTATCTCACAGGAGACAAAGAGACGAAGGTCAAGGGGAATGGTGTTCTTCACCTTTGATAATAACGCTTTGCTCTCTCTCTCGTTCGTTCCAGGCAAGTTGCAATCTACGCTGCCGTTAGCTACGTTGTGACCTTACACCAGTGTAAGACGACTAGCTGCTCACACCAGCCATGTAACACACGACTGTTGAGCCCATAACACCAAGGGTTTCACGTATGTATTAAAGAATTGGCCGAAACAAGCCTACATTTACTATCACCCACCGTGGAGCCCACGACAAATCTCAAAAGAAGACCATCATTTCTCATAACCACTAGGCATTCAGAGCAACCATAATCCTTACTCTCCTCTTCCTCACAAGGCACAAAGCAACAGATATTTTTATTCCACAGCCATTCAACATTAGGCTTTTCACCAGGTCTCCATAGATGAGCGTGAGCAAAGGACCGATCACAATTCACAGCGTCCGAGACCCACTTCGGCATGAGACCGTTAGCACTTTTCTTGCTTGAATTAGCCAGGTGTGAAAGAACGTTCTTTCCAGGGTAGAGTTCAGAGCCTTCTAAAACTTTATTGGGCTCTTTGTGAGCAATGTCTAAGTGAAATACATGAACGGTGCCACTGCTCCCAGATACGGCGAGTTTGGTCGAATCAGGGTTAAAGGCCAGTGAATAAATACATGAAGGCCGAGACCCTCGGCGTAGTACAAATACCTGCCAGTTTAGGAGGCAGCATCACATCAAAACATATACATAGTAGTAGTAGCATCAGTGAGAGTGGAAACGATGTCATCATCCCTCACCTGATAAGACGAGGGAATGGTGAACACCCGAATAATTGTGCCCCGTTCAGATGCTGCAGCTAGCAAAGAGCCGCCAGCATTAAATGACAGTGCTGTAACACAACTTTGGCATGCCGATATCTGTAATTACCAACCATTTATTCGTCAGGAGGGTGGTGGTATGTATGTATATCGCGCATAGACATAGGATCAATGTTGTTACAGCTTCCGCCGCCGCCGCTACTCTATATCAAAGCAATGAGTTCAGAAAACATACCTTATTGAGGATTTTCACCGTCATAGCATCATACAGAAGGATATCACCAACATCACCCGGATATGCAAGATACATTGGACTGCCACACTTTCCTCCAGTTGACAGCGCGACAACACCTTCACGATTACAACTCGTTTCAATCCTATGTAAGCACACTCCGTTGTTGATGTCAAATACGTGAACCGCAGAAGTCATCACAGCTACAAGCCGCTGCAAATTTAGCCTAATGCCCACAACCGCCGTTACAAAACTGACTTCAAAGATTACCTCGTCCTTCATCGTGTCAACCAGCCTCACTTGCCTTGGGCTAAAAGCCGGACGATCACCCCCACCGACCAGAGCAACCAAACTCGTGCAGAAAAGCATCTCGCATATACCAATTCCGTCAATTCTTGAACTATGGAGTAACGCGGATGAGGAGGAGGCACAACTGTAGATGCGATACCCATCTGTGAGCCCTACACACACACACGAACCATTCTGGTTGAAAGATGAATACAGCAAATCCGACGAAGTGCTCGGCGGTGATAATGGGGTCCTCATCATTATTGACGCCGAAAGATTTATATATGGAACAACTTCTACAGCTGCATCGATGATGCTGTTGGGCTGAACTTGCCCTCCTACCTTGATTTCTAGAGGGCCAGGACGACTTTCATGGTTAGAGTTAGGGTTTAGGGTTTAGGGTTATGGAGTTAGGGTTAGGGTTATGAGGTTAGGGTTTAAGGTTAGGGGGTTATGATTTAGGGTTATGGGATTAGGGTTCGTAGGTTCGGGTAAGCGTTCGGGTTCGAGTTGGAGTGAAATGTAATTACATCAATAAAGGTGTACACAAGGTTAGGGTTTAGGGCTAGGGTTATAGGATTAGGGTTTATGTGTCATTTACAGACATCTACATCTGACGAATATTACTATTAGTTACAGGGGCAGGGTCTTATATTAGTAGCACTACTCAAA
>PJEL010005121.1_pt1 | contig 10617 bp, 11 predicted proteins | sample 1853271 | NCBI WGS metagenome assembly PJEL01 (sample SAMN08108733, study PRJNA415343) | Invertebrate metagenome, whole genome shotgun sequencing project. | host: Globobulimina | place: Sweden: Gullmar Fjord | collected 2015-08 | reverse complement strand
TAATCCTTGCCCTAACCCAACAACGTAACGTACACCGCATCTTGTACGGTACTTCTACTTCGTTTTCTTTCGTTCCTAAGTTGATATTGAAGGCGTGGCACTTACCTTGGAGTGTGAGGTCATTTGGAAGTCTAACCCTAACTATATCCCTAATTCTACCTTTAATTCTATCCCTAAAACCCTAACCCTAACCCTAAACCCAAAACCCTAACCCTAATCCTAAAACCCTAGCCCTAACCCTAAAACCCTAACCTACCCCTAACCTGCCCCTCTAACCCTTACTCTGACCCTTATCCCATCCCAATTCATAACCTCACTAACCTCTTTAGCCCTAACTTATTCCCAATCCTGACTACAGTTCTAACTCAAAACCTAATCTCAACCCTCAACTGAATCCTATCCCGTGTTGTATCTCCCCCCCTAAACCTTGTCATACTCCAGACAAACCCTCTCCCTAATACCGTTTCTGAGCTCTTTACCTTTAACCCTAGCCCTTACTTACACCCTAAATTCATTCCTGGCACTCAACTGAACCTGAATCTAACCCCATCTCCCCCTGGCGCTTAACCGAGCCCAAACCTTGACATTATCTACCCTAACCCTTACTCTTCTACCATAAATCTCCATGTCTAACCCCCCTTTTGAACCGATAACTGCTTAGCCTTTACTACTCTTTCTACTTTCCCAAATCAACACACCCTGCAAGTCTAACCCCAACAAAACTGCGAAGGGGAAATTGAGTAACTACTCACGACACAAGTGATCATCTAATGGACATTCTGAAGGCGGAGGCCTCTCGGGCAAGGGCCGAGGCCCTTAGTGTCAACGGAAGCAAGACTGGAGTCAATGGTTATGGAGGGAAGAAACGATACCTTAGAAGAGGGGAGGTGGAGCGCTTGAAAAAGGAGGCAGCTGAGAAGGTGTGTGGTTGTGGCATTTGTATCATTTTGTGATTGGCATCATAGTGGGGTCGAAGTAGGGTCAGCATAAGCATAGAAGTGCCACGAGGCTTCTTCCAAAATTCTTTTTCTTTCTACTACACATTTGCACTGGGATGATGTTTATGTGTGTCATTAGAGATGACATTACTGCTTGAGATGCGATAAAAAGAAACACCCTTTCGGGGTCACGTTTGGGCAAAGCAGCAATGCTTTTGAGTAACCGATTCACTCGCTCGTACTATAGGAGGGAGCACAGAAGACATCATCTTCACTCCCTGTACACGAAGAAAAATTATCTGTGCAATCCCAGAAAGCTTCAGTGCCCACGTATCTAGACAAGAGACGTCGATTGGAAACCCCGGTAATAAAATAAACCCAACTCAGTCTCTTTTCTCTTCTTCTAGTTACGGATTGAAGTCCAACAAATTGGACTTCAATCCATAACAGTAGCACTATGTTGGGGGGGCTAACACTAAACTAAATCTTGATGCTCGTATCATCCTTAACCCTTCAGGATGGTGGTGCTGATGCAGCTACGACGACTGTAAATAGTGATACGAAGAGTACTGCCGTGGGATTGGATGCAAATGTAGTAAAACGTCGATTGAGATCCAAGGGGCTTCCAATCACAGTAAGTGTTCCAATTCCAAATGGGCTGTTTGGGATAGAAAGAACATTTTCCTGGAATTTTCCTGGAATTTTCTTTGGTTGGGAATTTACTGATCTCTAGCCATGATTATCTCTTCTCAGCTCTTTGGAGAGACAGATGCTGAGCGTGAATTGAGATTTCTTGCGGCGGAGGCAGAGGTAACTACTCTTTTTACAGAGCCTTCTTTCAATGTGGATATTACTGGCTGGCTATCTGTCATTTTTGTCATTTTTGAAGGTGTGGTAACATTGTTTGGGGGTTTGGTTTCTCATCAGGATGGTGAACATGAGGTCAATGACTTCAAGCTGACTGGGGGGCATGAGAAGGTGAAATGATAAAGAGCAAGTACTTCTTCCACCTCTGGAACTTGCATTCGTTGTAAATCTTACTACTCCCATGGTATAAATAGGGACAAGGAGCAGTGGAGGGGAAATATGAGGTGGAGGAAGACGTCGAGGAAAAAGAAGATGGATGGAATGACGATGACAAGTCAGATGCAATAGGTATGTATACACTGTTACATGCGCATTTCATGTCGTGTGACCACAATTATTCTATCATTCAGTACAAATAGATTGCCACTAGGGCAGGCAGTTTGCAAGGTCATCGTCACTTACTATTTAACCCATTTTAAATAATACTGATATTTGCCTTTGCCCACAGGCAAAACGGGTAACTTCACAGAGCGGCACTCCATGACATCAACACGAAAAGGAGGTGGTGGTTGTCGATGAACTTACACGTCTTCCATTGTGGGCGTGTTCTTTCTCCCTAAGTAGAAATGTTTCCCACTTTGTGTGTATTAATATTGACCCTATACTACTCTCTTTTTTTGGCAACTGTTTCTACAGTTGCCAAGCCAGAAAACAAACACACCACGCTTCGGCGTTTCCTACATGGTCTCCTTAGGGAGTGGGAAGCGGACCTTAATGCACGTCATGAGGCAAGAAGAAAGGCTGCTGCTATTATTATAAAATTATTTGAATTGTCGTTTATTACAGATACGGTGGTCTCTTACAATATTGTGTGGTGTGTGTGTATATATATATGTATCCTTTGGCCTGCAGTGGCTGGTGGTCCATCGACATCACTGTAGCCTGATCCAGGTCCCACTGAGACACCCTATTAACCCTAGCACCACTTACAGGCAGAAAAGGCTTCGGTTGCAGGCCGCAATGCTACCAAGATGCAGAAGCAAACAAAGGTAGGTACTACTATTAGTAGGTGGTGCTGCTGGCTCTCATATGCACCATAAATCCCATTACACCTATGTTGTAGTCATTTAATGGGTGTTGCATTCATTTATATATTTTCCTCAGGATTATTTGCGACCTCTGTTTAAGCTCTGTCGAGAGAGACAATTGAATGAGGGAATTCTTGAAAATCTCACCAAGATGATGAACTTTATGAAGGAGGTAATGATGCTTGAAGCAGCCGCCGCCACATAGCAGCATATAGTGGTCTACTTGATGGGAGCTGCTTCCTTCAATTGTGAATTTGTTGTAATAGTAGTCACCACCACCAATATATCCTTAACTCATCTACACCCGCCTTTTCATAGGGAGAGTTTGTAAAGGCCCACGAAGTCTATATGTACACAGCAATCGGAAATGCGCCGTGGCCGATTGGACTAACCATGGTTAGTAGCTTTGCTGAAAACCCTACACCAAGTGTATTACTATTTGGAGTAGTAGATTACTGCACATCCACCCATGCCTAGATGCCCTCCGTCTTGTGATTTTAATGTTAATTATCTATAATTGCATTTTTGTGTACTTGTAGGTTGGCATTCATGAACGCAGTGGGCGGGAGAGAATTGAAAGCCGCAATGTGGCACACATCATGAACAATGAAGAGCAGCGTAAATACCTTGTGAGCATTAAGAGGCTCATGACGTACCTGCAGGACAAGAGAACAGATATACCCCCATCGAAAAAGGTTGGTTTTCCTCTCCTGCAAACCCCAAACAGACCAAACAAGCCAAGCAAACCAAACAAACCGCAAACTTCATGTGGCCAGGCCAGGCCACAATATTTTTATTACTCTAACCACCCAGTATTATTGTCTTCAGGTCCGTTAGCCTTATGCTGGCTGCTGATGCGGGTGGAGTGGATATTAAGTCTGTGGAAATTGTTGCTAGGAGGTTGATCCAATGAGAAATACTTTGTTGGATAGATACTTTTGAATGATGTGGGGGGCGCTTGTAGGACCGATGGCCACCTCAACCCATCAAACTCTAGCTGCAAAGACTTACCTATCTTTGTATGTAGCACAAAGGTAAAGTCGGCTGCCTTATGAGGGAAACGGGGTGTTGATATTATATGATTTGTCTTTACAATCTTTGGAAATACTACTATTAAGACGAAATAAAGAACTGAACTGCTTTGCTGCAGCCTGAAATGAGAATGTAATTAATATGGAGATGGTAAACTGTAAACTACACTTATAATTCCAAATTACAGCATTGGTCGTAGACATGTTCCGTCTCGTGCGTGCTGCTGCGAAGACTAAGAAAGTAGCACAACAGAAAGAACATTACTGCATTTGTTACTGCTTTGGGTTTTCTTCTGTTTCTTGTGCTGCAGCCAAGCTCTGAGCGGCGGCAGCGCGAACGATGTGTTGTGGACAGGCTTTTGTTTTAGGCTTAAATGTACATTCCTTTGAGAAGAATTTGACAAAGCAAAAGGTGTGTGTTGTTATTCCAAAAATGGTGCACGCATCCATTAGATCGAATGGCTAGTGTTGCTTTGCTCGCTGAATGAATAAGACCCTCACCTCCATTTCACGTGTCGCTAAAATCATTCTGAGCTCATGGATAATGGCATCTTTTGTCTGAGAGGCATACATAACATCAAATATAAAATACGATTCATCTCAACCATCACTGTAATAGTTCATGCTGCTGCCTGCTTTTCTATTTGCATACGAGCCACATATGAGTCTCCCTCCTCAACGATTCGGAGTTTTCCCTGTGGGGTTGGGTTGGGTTGGGTTGGGTTGGGTTTTGTAGCAATGAGAGATGGTGAGAATATTTTTCAGTTGGTTGCAGTATTAAAGAAGTTAGTAAGACGACCTTGGCCTTGGCTGCCCAGCTGCTGTGGTTACTTATTAAGTGAGGATGAAATGTAAAATGCTTTAGCATTTCCTATAATGAAAGAAAGAATGGTAAAGCATTTGATCTGAAAATTAGTCTCAACACACACACTCATGTTGGTGCAGATCTACGATTGTGGATAAGTTGGGACTAAGTTATGGGCGGCGCAGTTGGCAACCATACAAGACAAGGCTAATCTAATTAACTAACCCGTTCTATTCTCAATTTGCTTAGTAGGAGAAATATTTCCCTCCTCAGTTGGTCCCCAGTGGACATATCGTCAGGAGATCGCTTAGGTAGTTTCTGTGCTATCTTGGTTATTTCTGCAGCAAGAGGAGTATGTATAGAAGATTGTAATTTATGGCTCAGAGCAGCCAGTCACTTCCAGAAAAGAAGCAGCGATTTGGAACTGAACCTGGTGAGAATGGGCAGGATGCTTCAGCCTCTATCATTTTCTGAGCTGCCCCAAGCCTCTGAATGGGTCAGTGTATGTTGTGTCAGCAGCTCCAGGTTTATGATTTATGATTTATGATTATGGGCATCATTGAAATCCTATACCCGGTGTAGCTGATATCTGGTAAGCCTCTGCAGAAACGATTCCCAGCCACACTTTTTTGCATTGCGGTAGCTGGAAGATATATGTATTGGTAGTAATGCCCAGTTAGAGCGATTGGTGGGAACGGGGGTGGGGTGCGCTTGTCACATATATTTTATTGTACTTGGTATGATGATGCCTAGGTGAACACAAAGATTTGATGTCTGATGTCCTGCTACTAAAATCAGGAGAGCATAGAAGAGAGGATGAACAGAAACAGCAAGGTCAATAGATGAAACAGTTCAGTTCAGTTCAGTCCAAGCAAGAGCCTTGGTTATACCTCACACAAGTCGTCCACTTCTCGTGTGTAATGGCAACTAACTTCTGCGCCACGAGCTCGTGCTGTTTGGCAAGAACCTAAGCGATGTAGCAGTAGAGACTCATTAAGCCCTGCTGCTAAAGGTTTGCTTATGGTAGTAGTGTTAAGGACCTGAGTTGAGATGATCCTTTTAGTGCTCTTCCTTTTTTTCCTTTCCGTTTTAATTTTACTAGCATTCTTCATGGGATCCGCCGCCTTTGTTAATTTCTCCGGTTTCTTAGGCACTCCTCTTCTTGGCATATCCTTTAACAGCCCTACTTCACATAATCTTTGAAAATTTTAGCAATATCGATTCAGCAGAGCAGGGTCAGGCCAAATGAGTAGTAAATAAAAAATGATTCTACATGAAAAGGCAGCGTGTCTTACTCTAGTAGCTGCCTCATTGAATAATTTATTAGACTGTAATACCTACCTCCGGTGTGCATCAATGTGTAATCGGTCATGAAGTGGGATAGCATGCTCTCCGCGTTTCTTTAATCGAATTTCTGCTGTTCGGCGGCTATTCGCATTGATAACCGGTTTAAACGTGCATTCCACAGGTTTATGAGAATCCTAAAAATGGGAAAACATCACATTGATAATTGGCACCACATGTTGTGTAACTACGGAGACTATTAAAGTGAAAAGAGGACGTGAGTTCACTTCTCTGGGTGTAACAAAGTAGAAGGGTAGTAGTGACTCGACTCCTAGCATGGCACTTTATTATGACAACATATTTGAAGCTCATCATAATATGTTCAAGTGATGCTGCTAACTCGCCTGGTTACCACCCTCATCTTCCTTTGGAACATTCCCATCACTTTCTTTCTCCCTTTTTAACCTGTACGTATGCTTCAGGAAGGTTCCATCATGTTTCCTGGATGGTTGTACGAGGTTTCATTTTATTAAGGTGAAATGTTTTAGTCTCCCTGACACTTGAAGCACTAGAGTAATGCAGCAGCACATGGCTAGAGGTGCGAAACAAGTGGTGGATGACATATTTCTCACACCCCCAGGAAGTTTGACACACCTACTGAAGGTTTCCTTGTCCGCAGGCAAGCTACTAATCATCGTGTTATTTTTTGATGTAATGTCCTAGCCAGAGTTGAATTGAATGGAGATTGAAGAGAAGAGTCAATAAGAGCAGACAGCAAAGCAGGAGTAGGTGGGCTAAGAAACATGACGGGGTGCATATTAAATTCATTGTATTACCTCTGCTGGTTGCTTTACACTTTCTTCAGTAAACCAGCAGCTAGGCTCATTTGTCTATATACTGGACCGTCAAGGTGGTTGGGTAAAAACTGCCGAAATTTCTCCAGTTGCTCACCTGCGATCCTCGTCCCTTGTGCTTGATACGTGGTGGTATACAATAGCAATCAAGATTAAGGTTGTCCCAATATTGGTGGTCAGTCCTAGAGCAATCAAAGGAATTAACCTGAAGGGAAAAGCAATTGAGGGGTAGAATAAATCAGGAAGGGAGAGGGTGCACAAGCCTGGCCGCTTTCCAGCCTGAAGTAGTTCATGCGGTGGCCTTCTTGTCATGTATGACGGAGAAAAACTGCTTGCTGGTGATGATTGCAAACCTGATCCATCCCATTCCATGTCGCCTGATACACAGTTGAGGAGGGTGAGAGAAAAGAGCAGCAATCCAGCTGGCAATATGGAGAAAAAAAAATCAAAAAAATCAAAAAAATCAAAAATGTCGAAAGTAATGAAAATTACAGGTGCTTTAGAGATAGAAATAATTACTATTGGGGCGATAGATACTTCAGTCAGCGCGTTTTTCAGCCATAGGTACGTAACTACTGTATTGTTGGTATTACCTGCGGACCACCCTGTTGATCAGCTTGTTTTGATTCCAGAGGATGATGATCTACAACACTGTCATCATTACCAAATGCAGCAGTCATTAGCTCATCTTCAAATCGATTGCCACACCACCAACGACCGGTGCTCAATTGCTGATACACCATTAATTATGATTTTGCATCGCAAATAGAAAATGTAGATACAATTGAGAAGTAATGCAAGTAGTAAATTAGTTAGTTGTGCTAGTGCAAGTTTTTATTCCTTAGAAGAAAGGCATATGCTGCTATTTATTGGTGGTAGGCGATTGTCACACTCAAACCTGGGATGATGGACCACCACCCAGACGCGTACCAGTATTGCTAGTGGCACCACGTTTGCTCATTTTCTCTGGTGGTGGTGGTGCGCTGCTTATTCTGAGTGTAGTGCATATCTCTTGTGATGATTTGGGATGATCTTGCGGCGGCTTACAGTTATAGAATGGGCATTGCATGTATCAGAAAAAGGCACGCGACAGATATGAATGTAATGCAGCTCGGGTTTCATATTTAGGGTTTAGAGTTCAAGATTTAGGGGGTTAGGCTTAGGAACAGGATGGATGGACAAGTGGTAGTATGTATGATGAGTAGTTGTAATTGAAATTGGTAGAATAGAACGGTGGTTTCTTCCTCACCACTTGAGCTTGAGATTTATTTTTTTGCTTTTGCTTTCGCTGTACCAGAACCTGGACTATGCGTCTTCTGACTTCCGAATCAAGGTGTGGCCGGAAAGAATTCCCCCTGTTATATGAAGATGGTTTATTTTGTATTGTAGAAAAGAGGAATAAGGTGGTGGTATACATTGTAATCAGGTGTTTAAATGTAGTTCTAAGGCGAGGAAGGGTAATAGTGCGTTGTGGTTGTGGTAGTAAGCTCAGTAGCACCCTAGATGCTGACCCCACCACCACCCATATACACCTATTGTATGGTACATACCGCGCCCTACCTATTCCTCTCTCCAGATCTGTGGCTCAGCATTTCGCCCAACTTCACGAGAGGCGCATGAAGTGAAGAGTATTTGCTGCCGAGCGATAATGTTGAGTAGTCATTGCCACCATCCACCGTCTGCCCATCACCAGCCAACGCCATTGGAACAGTACTACTTGTATTCACCATGGTACTGGTATCATCGCCATCCCCACTGCCATGACCTCAATTCCATTACAACATCCAATGGTGATAATGGAAGAGCTCAAGTTTGGCAGTGATAGTTCAAGATTTGAGCTGAGAGGCTAGCTTTAAAATTGCAATACTACTTTGTCTTTCACCTCTTGTGCGGCGGTAGTGGGTGAAATCGTGCTGTTTCTGCATGAAGCATCTATGTCTGTTGCCCGACAGAGACAGACATGCTATCACATAGTAATTCGAGTCACCATGAATAGAAAACAGTACATGATCAGCAATGGAACAATATTTAAAACCCTGCAGAAACACATACATATAGGGCTAGGGTTAGAGAGTTAGAATTAGTGTTTTAGAGTTCCAGATTTAGGGTTAGAGTCATGGTTAGGGTTAGACAGCAGCCGTTTGAACAACAATGCAAGTACCTACACCTTGACTCGTTCAAATTGATTATTGTATGCTTGGTAAAACGGAAAAAAATGTCCTCTACTTCTAGCAGTCGCTCGGTCATAGCATCCGCTCGCCAAATGTTCGTAACATCCGCTAATTTTATGTAGTAATACTCTGCGGATTTCGTGGTTGTGCTCACAGTTTGTTGTGAAGGGAAGTAGTGCTGTAATAGCGTTTCTGCCGTTTAAATTCTCTGCGTAGTGCCGATCACTCACCTCACAGGTCTCTGTCGCACCTCACCTCCTGCGCCGTCAATATAATGACTCGTTGTTGGAGTAGAGGTTAACATCCAGCAGGTTTAGGGTTAGGGTTATGGCTAGGGTTAGGCTATCACCGCTACAAAGTGAGTGACTAAAAAAAACAATATATATATTGTTTTTTTTACATATCGTATCTCGTGAATGACTGGGAGTTGGGACGGTTGGGGTGCCTTTATCTGATTCCCGCCATTTCCCTCTATACCATCATGGCTACCAAGTCGCTTTAGTATAAACACAAATCACACTATACAGCACCATACAAATATCCAACAACGATTCTTTCGCCCTAAACTCACCCACCATCTTTTGGGTGGGAATGGCACAGGTTATGAGCCCACTCAATCACTCAACTCCTTAACGGCTGAGAAAGGGCGGGAAAACCCATCCTGAGACCTCAGAGTTTATTATAAAGGGGTTTCAGCCTAAGATTAACCCTAAATCTTATTATACGGTAAGTCCATAACCCTAACCCTAACCCCAACCCCAACCCCAACCATATAACTCTATAACCCTGTAACCCCATAACTCCATAACCTCATAACCCTATATCTCCATAACTCCATAGCCCTAACCCTCAACCCAAGATTAGCCCTCAAGCCTATATCGTAAGCCCTTAACCATTGATGTAGCTTGCTACTTACCCTATCCGTAGTTTCCTCATATTACGACAACCCATCACTCTGAGATTCTACAAGCCATGTACCCAATATAACCGGTCTCACCCCAACCTCAGGTCTAGTTCTGGGCTCAGCTGTTGACGCAATAGCCACTGAGATCTAAAAGGCTGGATGGACGTAAGAAAATTTCAAGGAAATTATGTCCACAATATTGCAATACTCAGGAAATATCTTTGATGGAGCGATCAATGGTGAAGGTCGTGCCATCTATAGGGACAATGAAGTCTATGATGGGGAGTGGAAATGTGGAAAAAGGCATGGAAAAGGAGCCTACACCTTTAGGAATGGGAGTGTGTACAGGTTCATTAGCTTCAGTGCTCAGCCCCATCACTAATTGCTTCTAATTGTTGCAGCTGACCATCGTCTGACAGCGGGGATTGGGAGTACGACCGTGTGCATGGACAAGGCAGCTGCACGTACGCAAATGGCAACGAGTATGTAGGTACCTGGGAAGAAGGGCGGATTGAAGGCGAAGGAAAATTAACCTTTGCAAATGGTGATGTGTATGTGGGAAGGTTCAAGAATTCAAAAATGTGTGGCTTTGGGATATACAGATATGTTGATGGTGACTGCTATGAAGGTGTGTACTTCGAACCTGCAACCTTTACTTATAAAACTACCAACTTGAATAATATTTGCCGCGCATTTCTCGTACAAAGGAAACTTTGAAGAAGATAAGAGGTTGGT
>PJEL010005119.1_pt1 | contig 10618 bp, 6 predicted proteins | sample 1853271 | NCBI WGS metagenome assembly PJEL01 (sample SAMN08108733, study PRJNA415343) | Invertebrate metagenome, whole genome shotgun sequencing project. | host: Globobulimina | place: Sweden: Gullmar Fjord | collected 2015-08 | reverse complement strand
GCTTATTACCAGCACCGTTTTTTGATGTTCGTGATTTCAGTCAATTAGATTTACCTGTGGTTATTGGCGATCAATACAACCTTGATGATATCAAAGCAGCTGGTGTACTCAGCTCGTATTTTGGTGCATTAGCGAGTTGGAGAGGAGCACAATTCCCTTTGAGTCTGGATACCTTGCCAAACCGTAATGCAGTCGTGTTTATCACTAATGATAATAAACCTGATTTCTTGCGGGACTTTCCCGACACCGACGGCCCTTACTTACAAGTTATTACTCATCCGACGAATCCTTACGTGAAACTTCTTTTAGTCGTTGGACGTGATAGTGATGACCTGAATACGGCAGTTCAAGGCTTGGCGTTAGGCAACCAAATATTGACTGGACCAATCGCGAAGATTAATGAAGTTAAACAGATAAAATCACGAGTGCCTTATGATTCGCCTAATTGGGTGAGTACCGACCGTCCCGTGGCTCTATCTGAACTCGTGGAGCAAAAAAGTGCGCTCCAAGTTGAAGGGCGTACACCTCCGCCGATTAGTGTCAGCCTGCGTTTGCCGCCGGACCTCTTCACTTGGCAGAGTCGTGGTATACCGATGGACTTAAATTATCGCTATTCTCCACCAACCGACGATCACTCAGGATCTCGTTTGACGCTAAGTATTAATGATCAGTTTATTCAGGCATTCAACTTAACGACTGAAGGACAAGGTGGTGACTCTAACCGTGTTCGAGTTCCCTTGCTGGATGACAGTTTTTTGAGTTCGGACGACCGAGTAAGAATTCCAGCATTTAAAGTGGGTAGTAAGAACCAAATCGACTTTGAATTTGGCTTTGCTTCTGTGACGGATGGACAATGCCAAGTTACTCAACCTAGTAAGCAGTACGCAGTCGTTGATGGTGATTCAACTATCGATTTTAGTGGCTTCCCTCACTACATCGAGATGCCTAATATGCGTGCATTTGCGACATCTGGCTTCCCTTACACAAGGATGGCTGATTTGTCCGAAACTGCGGTAATTCTACCGAAGCATGCGCCGATAGAAGCACTGCAAACTTTTCTCAATGTTATGGGATCATTAGGCAGCGACTCTGGTTATCCGGGTGTTCAGGTAATGGTGACCAATCAATGGGATAGTGAATCTTTGGCAGACAAAGACATATTAAGTATTGGCGTTGCTAGCGAGCTTCAAGAGGCTGGCTATGACCCAGAGCAACTTAATCTTGTTATTGAAGCCGGACAGCGTCAAATTCGATTACCAAGTAAAAATGAGCAACAGCTTGGGATGAACTGGATGAGCCCTTCCAATGCTAAACAAGACGCAACAGATTATGTTTCAATTGAGGCTAATGGATCATTTGCAGCGATTTATGGAATGGAGTCTCCATTTACAAGTAATCGTAGTTTGGTATCTATCATGGCAGCGCACCCATCTGATTTTGCGTCAATAGATAGTGCTTTAAGTGATTCCGGTAAAGTACAACATATGTTTGGCTCCTTAATTACGCTCAGGAATGATGAAGTCGCGAGTTACAATGTCGGTGCTCACTACTATGTTGGTGAGTTGCCTGTTTGGCAGTTAATTTGGTATCACTTTTCTAGTCACCCGATTCTTATTGCCTGCTTTGCCGCGTTGATGATGGTTATTGTAACTATCGTGCTGTGGAGAGTATTGCGTCAGGTCGCAGCCAAGCGTCTAGAGAAAACTGAGGGGGATGAACAATGAAAAAGTTAATCTTATTGCTATCGCTATTGATATCTCCTCAACTTATGGCTGCTACGTGTGAGTGGGCTCAATGGAGCAATTTTAAATCGACATATATTGATAGTGGTCGAGTAATTGATGGTAGTGATGAGCGTTTAATTACCACATCTGAAGGTCAGTCTTATGCTCTATTTTTTGCGTTGGTTGCTAATGACCAAGAAGCGTTTGAGCAAGTATTGAACTGGACTCAAATAAATTTAGCGGGTGGCGACTTAACTGCAAGGTTACCCGCTTGGCTGTGGGGAGAGAGAGTCGATGGTCAATTTGGCATACTCGATGCAAACCCTGCATCAGATTCTGACTTGTGGATTGCTTATGCGTTGGGTGAGGCGGGGCGCTTGTGGGATAACTATTACTATCAATCTTTAGGGCATTTATTAGCAGCTCGTATATTGAGAGAAGAGTCGGTTCAACTTGCTGATGTTGGCACTATTTTACTTCCAGCGCCTAAGGGATTTGATCTCGGTGATGATGGCTATCGTTTGAACCCTAGCTATGTTCCTTTACAGCTGATTGACCGTATGCAGGAACTCTACCCACAATACTCGTGGGATTCAATGTACCAATCAAGTGCTCTAATGCTTGATCAAACATTGGCGAAAGGTTTTAGCCCTGACTGGGTAACTTTAAACGAAAAACAATTTACCGAAGATAAAGTCACGGGCTCTGTTGGGAGTTATAACGCAATTCGCACTTATTTGTGGGCGGGTATGCTCAATGAACAGAATCAACATAAAGCACAACTTGTTAATAGAATGCAGCCATTTGCTTCAGCGGTTAAACGGTTGGGAGCACCACCACGTGAGGTTGATACAGTAACCGGCAAGTATTCTCAAAAAGGAAGCGCAGGGTTTTCAGCCGCCGCATTACCATTACTTGCTTCGATGGACAATTCAGAACTACTTGAAGCACAGGCTACTCGGGCTAAAAATGAAGTAGTGACTGGTAAAAACAACCATTACTATGACAATGTCTTGAGCTTGTTTGGTCTTGGTTGGCACAATGAGCGTTTTAGATTTGGCGAACATGGAGAGTTGCAACCAGCATGGAGTAAGCAATGTCAGCAAGAGTAGGTTCTTATTGGCTAGTACCCCTTGCTATTGTGGTGAGTGGTCTTTTTTCTGTCGGTACGGCTAAGGCGATAGGCGTGAATTCAGCGCCTCTATCCAAGGCTCAGCTCGATCTTGTTTATCAACCTGTGCAACTTGTTCAGTTTTCTTCTTCACTTGCTAGAGTTGATTCTGTGGAATGGCTAGTCAACCAACTAAAGCTTGCTGATGCTATCGGTCGCGACGATATTGTAGAAAGTACTCTACAGAGGTTGTTTGCTATTGAAAGAGCCAACCTATCAGGGCTTTATTATCAAGCAACGATGTTCTTGAAGCGTAAGCAGCCGGAACTGGCTGAGCAAAGTTATCAGCGCTTAAAAGATATCGCCCCAGATTCCTCACAAGCACGCTCTTTGTCTTCAATAATGGCCATTCAAGGTGAAAAAAGAGGCGATTATCAGCGAGCTAAGTTATTGGCTAAATCTGGCCGCTACACAGAAGCTATTAAAGCTTACCAAATCATTTTCCCTAACGGTATGCCTTCAGCTGCTCTTGAACTTGAATACCTGCAACTGCAAGCCAACTTAGATGGTAACTGGCGTCAAGTGAAGATTGGACTTGAACGTCTGAATGCTGACTACCCAGGAGTTCCTCAATTTCAGCTTGCATTGGCCAATCATATACGCAAAGACAATCCGAGCGACCCTTGGATTTTGGATACTTATCGACAACTAGCGTTGGCACCTGTTGTGGGAACGAGCGCGGCTACTTCTTGGTTAAGAGCCTTAGAACAACTGCCCATATCAAAATCAGTGACCGAGCAATACGCAATTCTGGCGAGTTACTATCCTTCAGATTTAGAGATTCAAAAAGCAAATCAAACGGCGAAGGAACGATGGAAACTAGAACAGGAATTACGTAAAGATCCTACTTACCTTGCAAAGCTGAAGGGATTAGAACTCCTCGAATTGGGCAAAACAAATCAAGCTGAAGCTCAGTTGCGCTATGCGCTCACTACTCGTCCTAAAGATCCAGAGATTTTAGGGGGGATGGGTAAGGTTTACCTGCGCAAGGGACAACAAGAAAAAGCACTAGAGTATTTTAAGCAAGCTCAACAATTGGACAAAAATCCAGATACCTCATCCAAATGGGCTACGCTGGTTGAAACATCTCAGTATTGGGCATATTTAGATCAAGGTGATCTCCAGTTAGCAAAAGGCGAACGAGGCAAAGCTGAAAGTCTCTACCGTAAGGCGTTAGTACTTGATAAAACACAGCCATATGCATTTGTTGCACTCGGTGCTCTCTATCTCGAGCAGAAAAAATATTCGTCGGCAGATAAAGCATATTCCCAGGCTTTAGCACTAGATAAATTGAATGGTTCAGCATTGCGGGGGCGACTTGATGTTAAGATCAATCAAGGGGATTGGGATGGATCTCGAGAAGTCGCAAATAGCTACTCATCAACTCAGCAGAAAGTTGTTGAAGATAAGATTAGTAGTATCGATTCTGAGATCATTCTTATTCGCTTAAGAAACGCAATTGCTAACAATGATGATAAAGCTATGGTTGAGTCAGTCGAAGCTCTTATCCAATTAAACCCTAGTTCTCCTTGGCTTAGATTGGACATCGCTGGCGTTGTTCGTTCTATGGGAAATAAGCCTCGTGCGGATCAGTTGATGGAAGATTGGGCAAAAGATGCCTCTGATCCTGAAATGAAGTTTGCTTATGCACTTTATCTTGCACAGAGTTTTAGAGTTAATCGAGCTATAGCTGAACTGGAAAGTATCCCAAAGCAACAAGTAACCAGCTCAATGCAGAGAACCCTTACCCGGTTAAAACTAGACTCTAAGCTCCAAGGTATTGAAACGCGCTATCAAGAATCCCCTTTAGCAGTCTCGGATCTGTTGAAGGGATTAGAAGTACAGTATCAAGGTCAGGTTCAGCCTTTGTCTCGCATTGCCGGGGCTTGGATTGACGTTGGTGAATCACCAGAAGCTGAGAGAATCTACCGTAGCATCGAACCTTCTTCATTTATTTCTACCGATGAGCAACTGGCTTATGGTGGTCTGATGGTAAGTTTAATTAAATTTGAAGATTTTGATGATTGGTTTGACGAACTAACCCCTAGTTTTGAAGCTCAAGATTTTAGTGCGTCAGAGTTTTTGCAGTTTGATGAACTAAGAACACGCCGTATTTTGGCTGAGGCTGACTTAATGCTAGAAAATGAAAGCTTAGATCGGTCTTTAGAGCTTTACAGTAGGGTATTGTCAGAATCTGAACCTTACAAAACCCAAGCTCAAATTGGAATGTTACGTGTCAGCGCATTAAATGGAGATACAGAGGTCTATAACCAATATCATCCCATCTTAAAGCAAAAGGCTGACTTCTTAACGGCATCACAATTGATGACCACGGCGAGTATATTTAATCAGCAAAGACACGTAGATGACGCGAATCAGCTCAACGCATTACTAGATAGCAAGGCAGATGCGGGTGTGCTCGAATACCGAGACGGTATGGTAATTGCGATGGAAAATGAACAGTGGCTATTAGCTGAAGAGAGAGCCTATCAAGTACTGAACAGTGACCGAATTGAGAAAGCAGAACGACAAAGCCCTGCAGAAACGACGACTCCTACGTTGCGAGAGTTGTACAATAATAGTGATGATTATTGGTTAACACGCAATGTGAAGTCGGATTTAGATACATTACATGACCGTAGCGATGGCCACATACTTATTGGTTGGGATTACAGTGCTCGTGATGGTCAAAATCAATCGAATCAAGTCCCGATTGAAGCTAGATTGCCAATTGAAGAGTGGGACGGTCATTTGTTACTTAGAGCTGACTATGTATCAATAGATTCCGGAGAGCTCGAATATTATGAAAAATCATCGAATTCATCAGGCGAACAGTTCCAAGATAGCTCATCGGGTTTAGCTTTGGGTGTTGGTTGGCAAGCTAAAAACTGGAGTGCTGATATCGGTACCACACCAGTAGGTTTTGACCACACGACTTGGGTTGGGGGTGTCAGTGTTGATGGTGACTTAGGACCGTTTGGCTGGACTGCAGTTGCCTCTCGTCGTCCAGAAACGAGCAGTACACTCTCTTACGCGGGAATGTCAGTTCCTTCTGGTACTTCCGACATAGAAGGAACTAAGTGGGGTGGGGTTGTAAGAACGGGAGTCAAGTTTAATACCAGTTGGGATATTGGGGGGCCTTATGGTTTTTGGAGCAGCCTTCAATATCACACGCTAACGGGTGAAAATGTCGAGGATAACAATCGACTTGGCGTTCTTGGTGGCGCTTATTACAAGTTGATCTCTACTGATCACGAGCGTTTGAGTATCGGAACAAACCTGATTTATCTTGGGTATGATAAAAACCTTGGTGAGTATTCCCTTGGCCATGGTGGCTATTACAGCCCGCAAAGTTATTTGTCGATTTCGTTACCCGTCAATTACTACGGTCGATACGATAACACTTGGTCGTATTTATTAAGTGGCTCTATTTCCAATTCATGGACGCAAGAAGACGCACCTTATCTGAGCCTAAATGGTACGTCTGAATCGGGTGGGGGTTTTGGTTCATCTTTTCAAGCGGCTGTTGAAAAACGCGTGAGTAAGCGTTGGTATTTAGGTGCATTACTGGATTTACAGCGCTCGGAGTTTTACACACCAAACCATTTTACGCTCTATGCCAAATATACATTCAATGATCGTTGGCAGCCTATTGAATTCCCACCGGCGACACCGATTCTGTATAGTGATTTTTATTAGAATCAATGGCTAGAAATCAAGGTGACTTTAATGAGTCGCCTTGATTTCGAATAGAATACTTTACGAATAAAGGCCTCATATTAACTTCCTTCTATCAGCCTTATTGTTAGCTCTGAAGGCAGCTGATTATTATTGGTATATATGCAGTCAAACTGCTCCAGTGACGCCACCTTTAGCGCAGCAAAGCGTCCCCATTTACTTGCATCCGCGACTAGCCAACTTTCACGGCTGTTCTTGATAATAGACTTTGAAAGGTCGGCTTCAACTTGCTCATGTTCCATGGCGAAATGGCTGTCTGTTACAGAGCCACAACCACAAATGCCAATGTCGGCTTCAAAATCTGAGAAGAAATGAACTACGCTACTTCCCACCATATCTTGATGTTCTCTTCGAAACAAACCGCCCGCTAAGTACACTTCGATCTGCTCGTTTGCTTCGAGGATTCGAGCGACTTGCAGGTTATTGGTGATTACTCGTAATGCTGGTTTTGCTAATAAGTACTGTGCGATACGAGTGACGGTCGTACCAATGCCCATCATTACCGTTGAACCTTCAGGTATTGCGTCTGCAACAGCCATGGCGATACTGTCTTTCATTTCTGATTCAACGCCAGCGCGGAATCGATAGCTGGTGTTGGTTAGTGTTGTCGGTAAGCTTACGCCTCCGTGCACTCTTCGCGCTAAACCTTGCTCACATAAGTCGTTTACATCACGACGAATGGTTTGAGTGGTTACGGCAAATAGCTCGGCTAAATGATCAATCTGTACGTCTTGATTCGCTTTAAGTGTCGCGAGTATTTTTTTTTGGCGGTGGTTCAGTTCCATAGAAGCTCACTAAAATTTATTTGGTACGTCGGTAATGATGTTATCAACACCTAGATTGAGATATTTGCTCGCCAACTTGGGATCGTTTAGCGTCCATATTTTTAGTATTGCACCTGAAGCTTTGATCGCTTTCGCCGTTTTCTCGTCAAGAATTCGGTGGTCGATATGAATGCTGTAAAGGTCGAGTGATTTAAGTGATTCAAGGCTGAAATCATTCCATACTTCGCAGATAAAGCCTCGCCTAACTTCGGGCATTAACTCTTGGCATAGACTTAATACCTCTTTTTTGAAGCTTGAGATTAACAGTTTTTCAATAGGGAAGTCCTTTTGCTTTATCAGCGCAATAACTTGGTCAACTAAAGGTTTTATTGCCTTATCGTCATATATCTTGATCTCAAGATTCAGAGTTAGTTCGAGCTCTAGGCACTTGTCTAGCGCTTCACTCAACGTCGGAATAGTTGTTCCCGCGAACTCACTACCAAACCAACTGCCTGCATCTAACGTTTTGAGAGATGTTAAATCTAAGTCTGCGATATTCCCAGTCCCATTAGTACAGCGGTCTACCGTTCTATCATGAAAAACCATAGGGATACCGTCGGCACTGAGCTGGGTATCAATTTCAACCCAACTTGCGCCTGCTTTCGCTGCTTGTTCAATACTGACTAGCGTATTTTCTGGTGCTAAAGAAGCGGCACCGCGGTGGCCTGTGATCATAATTCAATCTCAATGTTCATTTGAAAACTCAGGAAACAGTAGCTCTACTTTATTACAGATTTATTATCTATCCGCCATATCTGCTTATTTTAAATGAGAGCTAGCTTAAAGGTGTTGTACAGAGTTTATACAATAGTGAGACCTTATACTCACAATGTTCAAATCGGTAAGATTAATGTTCATATGAATGTAATAATTCACTTACATACTCTACGAAAACTTAATAACACCCTCTATATTTAGAAAAGATAGCCACGATAAGGTGATTAAAAAATGAAAAAGCTATTAGGTACAGTAATTATGGCGGCAACGTTACTTGTTGGTTGTGGTGAAGCTGACAAGGCCGGAGCGGACGCTAAAGATGAGCCGATCAATATCAACATGAGCCTTGTGTTCACTCAGAACGAGTTGTTAACCCAAGAGCTCATCAAAGCAACCGACAAAATACGCGAAAGAACTGAAGGTTCGGTAAACATTAAAGTTTTTCCTGGTGGTCAATTACCGGTTTATAAAGACAACTTGGAGCAAGTCGTTAACGGCGCAAACTGGATTGCTGTTGAGGATTTAACCTACCTAGGCGATTACGTACCAGACTTCGCTGCACTGGCAGGCCCAATGTTGTACAACACGTATGATGAATATTTAGCGATGATGGATACGGAATTTGTCGCGGGCTTGAAGGCTAAAGCTGAAGAGAAAGGCATTAAAGTACTGAATGCAGACTACATGTTTGGGTTCCGTCACATGATCACTAATAAAGAGATTGTGAACTCTGAAGACATGAAAGGGATGCGTATCCGTGTTCCACAAAGTCAGTTGTTTATCAGCACGCTTTCAGCAATGGGCGCGGCTCCAGCTTCTCTGCCATTCCCAGAAACCTATGCAGGCGTTCAACAAGGTGTTGTTGACGGCCTTGAAGGTTCAATCCTGACTATGTACTCAACCAAAATCTATGAAGTAGCGAAGAATATGTCTTTGACTAAACACTTCCTAGGCACGGTTGGTATCTACATTTCACCGACTCTTTGGGACAAGTTTACTCCAGAGCAACAGCAAATCATCAATGAAGAGCTAGAAGCGGGCGCTGAATCTAACACTGCAGAGCTGGTTAAGCTTGATGTTGAATACACTCAAAAACTTGAAGAGCTAGGCGTTACGTTTAATGAAGTGAACTCTGACGAGTTTAATGAGTTGACGGCTGATGTGTACAACCAGTTCCCAACATGGAGCGAAGGTATACACGCAACGATCATGAAAGAGTTGGAAACGATTCGAGCTGCACAGTAATTGTGCGAATGTAGATTAATTTGTTAATGAAGACGGCCTGATTTCCTTCAGGCCGTTTTATTCCTGAAGTAACCGACGTGATGTTGGGTATTTCATTGGAGAAGTCTTTTGTTTTTATTGAAAAATATTGAAGAAATCCTCGCCTCTATTGCTATTTCGATTACCGTTTTAGTGGTCATCATTAACGTCGTTTTACGTTATGGGTTTGGATTTGTTGTCCCTTGGAGTGAAGAACTCTCGGTTATTTGCTTTATATGGGCTGTCTATTTAGGCATTAGTTCCTGCTATAAGCACAAGCTTCACATGGGTGTTGATGTGGTGGTCGCCATGCTGCCTGAAAAAGCCAAAATCCCGTTTAGATTATGTGTTTCTGTTTTCCTACTGGCTCTGAACATCTTGATGGCCGTTCTGAGTTACCAATACTTGATGTTATCTAACAAGGTAACACCAGTGATGGGCATGTCATATTTTGCTATCAATGGTGTGTTGTTACTTTGCTTCTCATTGATGGCAATCCACACGGTTCGATTCATCGTCAGCGATGTTGCTTCTCTAAAGCGCTCTTTTAAGTAGGTACGATTCATGGAAAGCTATCTTCCAATCCTCATTCTTTTTGTTCTGTTTCTATTGAATATACCCATTGCGTTTTCATTGATCGCGTCAGCAATGGTGTACTTTCTCTTTATCAATGACTCAATTCCCGTCAGCTTGGTAATGCAGCGCTTTATTAGCTCGACAGAGTCGTTTCCATTGTTGGCCATTCCGTTTTTTATCATGGTTGGTTCGGTGATGAACTATGCGGGGATCAGTAAAAGCTTATTGGCTTTTGCAGATTCAATGATTGGTCATAAAACGGGTGGGCTTGCTCAAGTTAATGTGGCGTTGAGTACACTAATGGGTGGCATATCTGGCTCTGCGAATGCCGATGCTGCGATGCAATCGAAGATTCTAGCGCCTGAAATGACCAAGCGTGGTTATGATTTGCCATTTACAGCTGCAGTGACGGCTGCGTCATCAAGTATCAGCCCTGTTATCCCTCCGGGTATTAACTTAATCATCTTTGCCTTGTTAGCTAATGTTTCCGTTCATCAGATGTTTATTGCTGGCTATGTACCTGCATTTTTGATGGCGTTATCGCTGATGGTGACAATCGCGTTTATCGCACGCAAGCGTCGTTATAAGCCTTCTCGTTCTGAGCC
>PJEL010005118.1_pt1 | contig 10618 bp, 7 predicted proteins | sample 1853271 | NCBI WGS metagenome assembly PJEL01 (sample SAMN08108733, study PRJNA415343) | Invertebrate metagenome, whole genome shotgun sequencing project. | host: Globobulimina | place: Sweden: Gullmar Fjord | collected 2015-08 | reverse complement strand
ATAATGAGAGATTGAAACAGGTTTGTTTTGCTCTAAATCATTTAGGATATCCGCACACTCATTGCCTGTAACATCACTTACAAGACGAACTAATTGATCTTTATGTAGTGCATTTTCATCGCCTAATAATTTTTCTCTTATTTTATCAAGAGCTTGAGCAAGGCGAGTTTCATCAGCAGGTTTTAATAAATAATCATGTGCGTGAACATCGAAAGCTTTAAGCGCGTATTGATCAAACGCAGTGACAAAAACAACCATAGGTAATTCAAGTCCTTGAGTCGCAATCTCTTTCACTACTTCAAACCCATCTAAACCGGGCATTTGAATATCTAAAAACATTAAATCAGGTTGGTATGCTCTAACGGCTTCAATTGCTTCTCGGCCATTGCTACATTCGGTAATTAACTTGATATCCTTATGATCTTGTAATCTTATCGCTAAACCTTTTCTCGCTAAGGTTTCATCATCGACAATAATCGTGGATAAGATCTTACTCATTATGTTGTCCCTATTTCAAATGGCATTCTTATATTTACTTTAACACCCGAAGGTTTGTTTTGGGAAACAACTAATGAAAAATTATCTTTATAAAGTGCTGACAAGCGCTCTTTGGTGTTTACCAAACCAACACCATGCTCTCGATAAAGGTTACCTTTTTTAATTTCAGCGCCCGGTCCATCATCAGCAAGCTCTAATAATAAATCATTGCCAAAGCGACTGACTGATATCGTAATAGTGCCGCCATCTTCTTTGACAGCAACAGCGTGCTTGATCGCGTTTTCAGCCAGTGGCTGTAATACCATGCTTGGAACTAGCGCATTTTGGCAATCTGCCTCAATGTTAACGACAACTTGCAAGCGCTCTTCAAACCGAACTTTTTCAATGTCCAAATACAATTGTAAAGCGTGAATTTCATTATTCAGGGTCACTTTTTTCATTGGGTCTTTATCCAATGAATAGCGCAAAAACTCACTTAATTTAGTCACCATTGCATTTGCTGTCACGTTTTCTTTTACTAATATTAACGTTGATATAGCATTAAGCGTATTAAACAGAAAATGAGGGTTCAATTGATAACGCAGCATTTTCAACTGAGCTTGATGCGCCAGCGTATTGGCTTGCAGTACATTTTGTTTCTCTTTCTGAAGCATTTGGTAATACTTGATACCAAAGTACAAGCCGCTCCAACTTAGGATGATATAAAACGACCACACACTCGATTGTGTGTAATACAGCCAAAAATCAGGCTTATAACCATGTTTATATATTTCCCAATAATTAACATTTCTAATAATCTGCCAAAGCACCGCAGTAATATAAGAGGTTAAGACTAAAACCCCTGCTATTTTCAATGGAGATAAATTCCAAGCACGACGATAGATATACCTTAAGGGTACAGTAAGCATCCAACCAGCATAGGCATTGAGTAAGATAACAACGACGAAAATATCACGAAGATCATGCAGTAATGAGCCAAGAAATTGAATCATCGCAAAACCCAACCAACCTCCGGTATGTAACACCCAGAAAAAGCGATTTCTATTTTCTATCAGTTCCTTCCAATTCACACAAATTAACCATTGACGAATAATAAGTTAATTATGAATCAGGCCCGTACGCCCTGCACTACCTTTAATCGTAACTTTTCAGCGCCTTATCTCATTTGCTAATGAATGAGTATTTCAAGCCAGTTAATTGTTCTAACAATTGATACTGTTGAGACGCTTTGACTTGATAATATTGTCGACTGTAGGTTTTTACTTGTTGCTCATACCATAAAGCATTGATTAAACATGACAATATTGCGTTACGCGTTACTATGTCATCATCAATTTCAGTTCCAGTATGATAGTGTTTTAAGCCATTTTTCATCTCATGCTCAGGGATAAGATTCACTGCCATTAACATACCCAGTTCAAACTCTGCAGTAGCTAATGAGGTTGCTTCAAAGTCAATTAAGTTAATATCTCTTTCTTTATTAGTCTTTAAATTAACCAGAATATTAGTAAAATTACAGTCTCCATGAATATGTACTAAAGGTAGATTTGACGTATCAATATAATGTTCCTGCACAAGGTCAGCTATTACTTTTTTTTGGGAGTTCGGTCGACAACTATGATTTAATAATACATCGATTGTATTTTGAACATTTAATCGACCAAGGTGTTGTTCTGAGTCAAGCAGTTCAATAGGCTCTTGATGCAGCCGACTTAATAAAGGAAGACATATCGATAGTTTGTCAGTAATAGACATATCGACATTGGCTAAAGGCGTCCCGTCAACAAATTCAGAAATTAACCACTGTTCATTAGCATAAATAACCTTAGGACCAAGACCGAGTTGAAAGGCTTTTTGAGCGCCAACAACTTCTGCAAACCTTGTCTCTCTTTTCTCAACCCTCTTTGCAACATAGCGTTTATTCGACTGATACTCAAATCCGTCAGCTTTGTAATCGACTATACCTCGATTAGACACACAGTCGACACGGTAAACCTCATGACTCAAACCTCCTAATAACGGCATAATAGCTTGCACCGTTTCATTATTGAAACATGGTAACTGAGTCAAAGAGCTTGCTATATGACTTGAGCTGACACTAAGCATTTGCCGTCGAGGTATCAAAACTAATTTGTTTGCGCCACTTTATATAACCAAAAGCGGCAATAACTACATAGACAACAAAAAGGCCTGCTGTTGGTGTTAAGCCTTTTTCAAGATATAGATAAATAGATACAACATCGATGACGATCCAATAAAGCCAGTTTTCTAAAATCTTCTGTGTGACGAGGTACGTGGCATATACCGAATAAACGGTCGTTGCTGAATCTAAATATGGAAAATGAGTTGGCGTAAAATTGGCCATTAAAAAACCGATAGATATTGACGCCAGGGCGAGAATACCAATGTGTTTTGCATGAGTAGGTAAAGACCAAGAAGAAATTTCAATGGTTTGATCAAATTCCCCAGAAATAAGTTTCCCTTTTTGCCAACTATACCAACCATACACCGCCATGATCACATAATAGACTTGTAGCAAGCTTTCCATCCACAAATAAACATCGTAGAAAATAAAGGTATAGATCATCGTACTGATTAGCGCTGCAGCCCAACACCAGCTATTTTCTTTTGCCGCAAGGACCACATAGGCCATTGATAAAGCAACCGCTAATAGTTCTAGAATAGGTAGTTGAAATAAATATTCTATTGTTTGATTTAACACTGTGTCTAGTATTCTCTATCGCGATCAGAGGCAATTATTTTAATTATAAATACTGCACTGCCGACTTGTTGATTGACCTTTTTGATTTCTGCCATGACTTGACTAACTGTATAGTCATATTCGCCAAACACTTGTGTACTCATACCATTTGAAATCACTTTAATATCTTCTATTTTTTTTAGCCGCTCAATGAAAGTCCAAATAAGGTCTTTATATTGAGCCTCGGCTAAAGGGTATAAACTCAGGTCTATTGAAACTTGCATGTCTATTACCTCATTTTATTTATTATCGGCTAGCATTGGATTTAAATGATGACAAAATAACGTCTTGGTTAGCTTAATAGCGCGCAAGACGTTGCCAACCATTAAAACTGATAATCTAGGGTAAGACCAAATACACTCGGCTCACCGTATTGTGTGTATTGTTTGGCAGTATACCCATCTCTAGGATCATTACCAAAATAAAAGCCTCGGGTTTTATAATCTTGATCGGTTGCATTTCGAACCCAAGCTTTAACTTGCCAACTATCTATACTATAAGCCAAGGACGCATTAACTAAGTTGACCGACTTAGACTTTTCATTATGGCTGTCTGAAAAATAAAACTCATCTTTACCATCTACTGATAAGTTAAACAGCCAGTCATCGGTAATGAAATAATTCAAGCCAACATTATAGGTATAGTTTGGTGCATGAGCCTGATCACGCCCCGAGAAATTCTCGCCATTAGCATTTACAAAATCATTAAGCTCGGTATTAAGTAAACCAAGCGCTGCAAATAACTCAAGGTTTTCGTTTACTTGCCAGGCACTATCAAATTCAAGGCCATAATTTTCTCCTTCGGCGGCATTACCCAAGTAAATAATGAATTCAGAGCTACCATCAGGCCTTAAAATGTCATTGGAGCTTTTCACTTGGATATCACGTCTATCCATATAAAAAGCTGCAAGTCTAATATATGCCTTATTATCTAATAAGCTTAACTTGTAACCTACTTCATAATTCCATAAGTATTCTGGATCAAAATCGCGTAGCTTTTCTGGCAAGCTACCATCAGTATTGACACCACCGGCTTTGTAGCCTCGATTGACAGATCCATACCATAAAGTATCTTGATCGGCTTGATATGAAAGAACGACTTTACCGCCAACCATAGTATCTGACGGGTCAAAATCGAATTGATCAGAATTATCATATTCAGCACTTCTGTGCTCAATTCTCAAACCAGAGGTCAACGTCAATTTTTCTGAGAGTAAATAATCCACTTGAGCAAAACCCGCTATCGTATCAGTATCAAAAGTTGAGCTGAAATTAGCGTCTAAATAAGTGTACTCACGAGTTAAATCTTCATTGTCTGTTTTGTAGTAAACCCCAGCAACCCATTGGAAATCAGCACCATCAGCAATAGACAATTTAGAATCAAAACGCAGCTCTGCAGTCGTTGTTGTTTTGTCTCTAAAATAATGATCCGTAGAAGAGTACTCCCACGGGTGTAGACCAATATAGCTCCAGTCTTCATCATAACCGTAGCCTAAGTCACTATCGGCATAAGTTAAAATTGTCGTTAAATCAAAATGCTGTATGGCAATATAGGTCGAATTAATAGCAACCGCTTTCGTTTTTTGACGGTCAAAGCCCGGTTCATCAGATAAGGTATTTCTATTGTTATCTAATGAAAAAGCGTCATAACCATTATCAAAGTCGAAATAAAACGCGGACACATCAAGATGCCAAAGTGGGTTAACCTCTATTGCGACTTTAAATCTTGCTGAAAATTCATCGCGATTATTAGTATCTTCTTTATCTAAAAAGGTATTATCGATGAAACCATCGCTGTTGTATTGTTCAACAGCCAATCGATATTTTGTTGTATCGCTGCTAGGGCCCGATAACGCAAAACCAGCGCCATAACTGTCATAGTTGCCGGCTGTCAGTCTAATTCGCCCTTCAAACTCATCTGTTGGAGCGTTTGTTGTAATATTGATCAAACCGGCTAAAGCATTAGCTCCAAATCGAGTGCCTTGTGGACCTCTAAATACTTCTGCTTGGGAAACATCAAACATAGATGAAACACTACCAATCCCTGTAAAATCAATACCATCGATCATTACACCTACTGATGGATTAATTGGCTCTGAAAACTGGCTACGTTCACCAATACCACGAATTTGATAATACCTTGCTCTTTGCGAACCGCTAGAGAAGTTTACGTTAGGTGCTATTGCTACCACTTCCTCAAGATTTTGTGCGTTACGACGCGATATTTCTTGCTCAGTGATAACTGAAATTGAAGCGGGAATTTTTTGTAAATTGTGTTGGTTGAAATCACCCGTTACCGTGATGACTTCCAAATCAGAAGGAGGAGTTTGGATATTATTATCATCAGCTAAAAGCACTGATGATGAAAAAGACATTGCTATTGCAACGGCTATAGAAGACTTTGCTAGTTTCATTATTTTCTCTTAATAAAAGCTAGCATAGGAATGCTGTCAAAGCTTAAACCATTCCTACGCCAGTACAATCTGGATCAGGTTCTAAGGGTTTGCAATGCATCTCAGCCGTTGAAATTTAAGAAATTTCTCAGCACCCCTTGGTTTGCGAGCAGAATGATACCAGTATTGTATTTACGATTACAAGAAAATTTATTTCGCTAGCATTGGCCCTAGATGTTCGCCACCGAGCAAATGCATATGAATGTGGTAGACCTCTTGTCCTCCATGTTGATTACAGTTCATAATCAAGCGATAGCCATCTTCATCGATCCCCTCTTCTGATGCTAATTTCTTAGCAACAGTGATCATCCTTCCTAACGTAAGTTCATCCTCTTCTTCTACATCGTTAACCGTAGGGATAAGCTTGTTAGGGATAATAAGGATATGAGTATTGGCACGTGGAGAAATGTCACGAAATGCCGTGACTAAGTCATCCTGATAAAGCAAGGGTGTACCAATCTCTTGTCGAATGATTTTCGAAAATATCGTTTCTTCAGCCATATTATCTTCTTCTATTAGAATTTGTTATTAATGCATTCTAGCGATTCTAGCTACTGTTACAAAGTTATTTATCTCTTACTAAACATTTTAGCATTAGCTTGCTTTACTTGGCTCAGCGTTATTAACTCCACCCATAAATTTAGCAATATAACGCTTAGCATCCTCTACTAGCAGATAGTTAACTGGCACCAATATCAGTGTGATAAACGTTGCAAACACAATACCAAAACTTAAAGATACGGCCATTGGGATCAAAAATTGGGCTTGAGTTGCCTTTTCAAATAATAATGGCATTAAGCCGATAAACGTCGTCATTGACGTTAATATAACTGGCCGAAAACGTGCCTGACCAGACTGTAGTACTGCAGACATTAAATCGCTTCCACTTTCACGCTGCTTATTGATAAAGTCGACGAGCACTAAACTGTCGTTCACCACGACCCCAATCAATGCCATAAGGCCGAGTATACTCATAATGGTCAAATCCATCCCCATAATCCAGTGACCAACAACAGCACCAATTACACCAAACGGGATAACAGACATCACGATAAACGGCTGCACATATGACTTAAAGGGGATTGCCAATAGACAATATATAATGAAAAATACAAATAGTAGTCCCCAATATAAACTACCAAACGACTCAGCTTGTTCTTTGGCTTCTCCTTCCAAGGTGTAATCTACCCCCGGATATTTAGCAACCAACTCATCTAAAAACGGTTTTAGATCAGCATTTAACACTGTCATATTGGTATTTTGCTTATCTACGTCCGCAGTTACATTGACCGTTCTAAAACGGTCGATGCGATTAATTGTCGATGGGCTTTTACCTGTTTTAAAAGTCGCAACATGTGATAATGGGGCTTGTGCACCAGTTGGAGTAACAATTAACATATCAGACAAGTGAGAAATAGACACTCGCTCGTCCAGAGGAAATCGCAACATGACTCGAACATCGTCACGACCTCGCTGAATTCGTTGTATTTCAGCACCAAAAAAGGCATTTCTGACCTGTCGAGTAACCGCTGCACTAGACATTCCCATGGCATGCCCTTGCTCGGTCAATTCAATTTGGATTTCTTCTTTACCATTGGACAAACTATCTGCAATTTCAAATACGGTCGGATATTGTGCAAGGTGTTGTTTTACGTCACTTGCTACAGTTTTAAGCAAACTCAGATCATTAGCAGCTAATTGAACATCAATAGGGTTTCCACCACGCCCTATTTCAGCTCGGAAAGTCAAACTTTCGGCACCAGGTAAAGGTCCAATTAACTCGCGCCATTCGTTAACTAATTGTCGAATAGTGATCCCAGTATCATTCTTGTCTGCAGGAATAATTTCGAAACGTACACGACCTACATTGCTGTTTCGCCCTCCCGTAATGGCTAAAATATTCATCACAACACTTTCGTCTTTATCGTTCTTATATTTATCTTTTAATATCGCAGCAGCCTGAGACATTTTTTCAACATAGCCATCAATAACATCGAAACTTGTACCTACAGGCATGGTTAAACTCGCTCTAGCGGTCTCACTTGGTATACGAGGGAAAAAAGTAAACTTAGTCCAACCACTAGTAATGAATGTCAAAATAAGTACAAAAACACCAATAAATAGAGCAACAGTAGATAGTCGGTGAGACACTGCACGTTTTAAGATTGGCTTATAATATTGAATAATTCCTCGTTCAAAACCATCTGCAAAACGCTCTTGCCAAGCTGAAATCCTTGAAGACTCTGTTTTCTCATGTCGTAACTTGAGGTTCTTTAAATGGGACGGCAAAACGAACTTTGATTCTATCAGTGAAAATAACAGCACCGGAATAACGATAACGGGTATCTGAGCAAATAAAGCTCCTCGCATACCCTCAATAAAAGCTAACGGTAAGAAAGCCGCAACTGTTGTCAGTACTCCAAAGGTTACTGGTGTTGCAACTTCTTTTGTACCATTTATTGCCGCTTCAAGGCCGGAACTAGAAAATTGCGTATGCCGATAAATATTTTCACCCGTGACTATTGCGTCATCAACAACAATCCCCAAAACCAAGATAAAACCAAACAGACTCATGATATTAAGTGAGATATCAAATAATGGCATAACGATAAAGGCTCCCATAAAACTAATCGGGATACCAATAAACACCCAAAAAGCGATACTTGGTCTCAAAAATAACGTCAATAACAATAAGACAAGGAAGCCTCCTTGTAGAGCATTAGAAATAAGCGTATTCAAACGACTTTTCACTATTTCTGAATCATCGTCCCAATAACTCAAAACAAAGCCTTCAGGTAAGTTTTCTTGACGATTAGTAATATACTCTTTTACCGCATCAGCTACCTCTATCGCGTTTTGTTGGCCGATACGGTAGATTTCAATCATTGCAGCTTGTTGGCCATTAAACCTTGCTCTTAAAGGTGTTTCTTCGAAGCCATCATTAACGGATGCAATATCACTAACTTTTACAGTGCTACCGTCTTGATAAGTTTTAATAACAATATTTTCAAATTCATCTTTGCGATATGCTTGGCCCTTACTGCGAACTAAAACATCTCCACCTTTGGTTTTTACATTACCCGCAGACATATCCAAAGAGCTGTTACTAATCGCGCTGCTAATATCTGATAAGGTTAAGTTAAACTCTCTTAGCTTGTCTTGAGCTATATGAATAGCTATCTCATAATTTCTAACGGCGTCTAGCTCCAATTGCGTCACTTGAGGCAATTTGAGTAAATCGTCCCGTACTTGTTCAGCAAATTCTCTGATCTCTTTTTCAGAATATTTAGACGCTATCGACACGGTTATAACATCTCGTTTTCGTTCTGCGATAGATACATTCGGTTTTTCAGCATCGACCGGCAAGGTATTTATCGCATCGACTCGACTTTTAATATCAGCAAGCAAATCTCTCGCATCATAACCACTGTCAGCTTCAACCGTTATCGATGATGAGCCTTCTACCGAACGACTGGTGATTTTTTTAACACCTTCTAAGTCTTGCAGGGCTTCTTCAACTTTAATGGTTACTCCTTGTTCTACATCTTCAGGTGTCCCCCCGCGCATTGAAATAGACACATTTATCATGTCTGATTCAAAAGACGGAAATACTTCAAGAGGAATACGAAGATTCAGCGACATTAGCCCCATCAGCAAGATAGAAATCATCAATAGATTTGCTGCTACATGATTTCGTGCAAACCAAGTTATCATTTTCTTGCTCCATCACTTTTATCGGCCGTCGCTAGTTTGCGTTTGTTATTAGCTTTTTTGTTATCCTTGGCAATTTCTTTTCCATCTAGTTTGCTAACACTAACAGGAGTGCCTGAGTTAACTTGTCCTAATGCCGTTAAAACCAGTTTATCTTTTGGTTTAAGCCCTTGAGCAATCAAAGCAAACTCTTCATTTTGCCAATCAATTTTAATTTCTTTTCTTACTAGGCGACCTTGTTCAACCACATAGACATAACTGCCTTGGTAGATTGTTTCATTTGGGATCACTAATGCACTTTCTACTCGCTTTCCGTTTATCTTTGCGGTTATGTACTGTCCAATTTTTATAGGTAGCGTTTGGTTATCAAATGTTCCGTAAGGATCATCAATCTGAGCAACAACAAACAATTGTTGTGAATTTGCGTCAAAAGCGCCTTCTGTTCTGACTATTTTACCTTGCCATTGCTGACGTCCGACTAAATCCGAATAAATTGTGACTTCAGGAAAATTTTGTTCAACGCTTTCAGCAAATCGAGTACTTTCAGGAAGATCGATATAAGGAAGATCTTTGTTCTTAATTGGCAGCCTAATCTCAACATAGTCAACCGCATAAAGCTCCGCCAATTTGGTGCCTGACGAAACCACTTGGCCAATATCGACTTCTTTAGACAATATGCGACCTGTATAGGGTGCGATAATTTTAGTTCGCTCAAATGCCAACTGTGCTTTCGTCAAACCGGCATCGGCTGAATATACGTTGGCTTGAGCTGCCAGTAATTGAGGTTTACGAAGCACCAAATCTGGAGCTTGCTCTGTATTTCCTAATCTGATCCAATCTTGTTGGGCTTGTTCCACCCGCGCTGACTCTTCACTTAATGCTTGTTGCGCATTAAACAGATTTGCCTTTGCGATTTCTATCTCAGCTTTGTAGTCACGGTCATCGAGCTTAATTAGCATTTCGTCTTTTTCGAAAAAGCCCCCTTCTCTAAAGTTTGAGCTAATTGACGTTATTTCACCGGATACTTGAGGATACAAATTACTTTGAGTTCTTGGTTTTACGGTACCGTAACTAGTAATTTTTAGAGCTAAACTTTGCGCTTGCACTGTCTGAGCTTCAACACTCAATTGCGGCGCGCTGCTTGGTCTACCTTTCTTCGCCGTTGGTGGATTATTTTTTACAACGTAAGCGAATAA
>PJEL010005117.1_pt1 | contig 10619 bp, 10 predicted proteins | sample 1853271 | NCBI WGS metagenome assembly PJEL01 (sample SAMN08108733, study PRJNA415343) | Invertebrate metagenome, whole genome shotgun sequencing project. | host: Globobulimina | place: Sweden: Gullmar Fjord | collected 2015-08 | reverse complement strand
GCTCTAAAGGTCGAAGTCCTCGCACCTGACATGCTCCCCCTGATGAAAGAAATAGAGAAAGAGTTCGCGCCCGCACTCGTCGTCAACAGAATAGCCGCCGGAAAACAGCACGTACTTGTTGACAATCTCATCTCCCTCTGCGCAAAGAGGCTGGGTATCTCCATGGAACATGCCGGGAACCTCCCGGACGTCCCGGATATAAGGAATCACCTTCTTAACGTACCCGGTTTTTTGGGTAAATACGGCGGACATCAATATTTTGAAGCCGTACAGCAGATAGCGGACAAACTCATTGCGCCTGTTACGGCTTCTGTCGGAAAAGAGACGCTAAAGACTGATTATAGCGACAACGACCTGGACACCATAATAGAATTCATGGAACAGCTTGACGACAATATATTCAGTGGTTCAAATAGAAATGCATTAAAGCTTAAGATGTACTTCAAACCGTCAGACGTAATAAACTTCCTTCTTAGCCGCGGCGTGACACACGAAGCTTTTTACTCACAATAGAATCCGGCCTTCAATTAGACCATTACAGCCACCTATGCATTTTGCAGAGAATTACCATTTCGCTAATATCAAAAGAAGCTGAATTTAAAATATCTATTTGGGTGATCCTTTATGTCCTTGATCAAAGCATTCATCTCTATAAGCGTTGTCTTAAGCTCTGATGAGAGTTCTTCATCTTTAATAAGGCTCCCTACTAATCCATCGCCGTTATCAATGTGCTCGATCAGATCACTAAGGTTTTTTGAGGCAGAGTTTATATTTACATAAAGGCTCTCATCTTCAATCAGTTTATTAATTGTGCCATTTGACGAGGCGAGCTTCTGTGTAAACGAGTCAAGCGATTCAGAGGCTTTTAGAAACCTCTCATAAAGCAGTGGGTCCTTAATGACTTTATTCAGGGTACCATCCGAGTCTTTCAGTGTCTGCGCAAAGAGTTTAATATCCCCAACAGACGACGATATATCAGCATAAAGTACATCTTCATTCAACAGTCTGCCCACAGTGCCATGCCCCGCTTCGACTTTCTTGACAAGCACAGACAGTTCTTCTATCACCTTATTAAGACTGTCATACACTCCAGGGTCCTTTATAAATTTGGAAATTGTGCCCTCTTCTTTATCTACCTTTAAAAGCATTTTTTCAAGAAGGCCAACAAAATCCGAGATTTTTTCAATCGATGCCTGGCTCGTCTGCACCACGTCCTGGATCTCGGTCCGGGTTTTTCCCTTAATAGTGTTCCCAGCTACAAGACTTTCCGAGGCAGCCACACCCGGGCTAATTTCAACATACTTATCTCCCAGAAGACCGAGCGTAAGTATTATCGCACTAGAATCCTGCTTCAAATACTGAAGTGCGTCAGAAGAAACAGAAATCTCCACTTTTATATTTTTTGAACCCGTGAACTTAATTGACTGAACAGCTCCTATCTCAACCCCTGAAAACCATACTGGCGACCCTTCCCTCAGTCCCTTCACATCATCAAATTCCGCATATATTAGTGCCTTCGGAGCAAATAACCCCTCGATGTTGCCCGCAAACATGACTGCAAGAAAAATGATTACCAGAGAAATAGTCACGACAACTCCGACTTTCAGTTTTGCCCACCTCAGATTTTTCACATAGTCATACATATATCCTCCTCACTATAAGAATCTTTCAGCGGTATGAAGTTCATCCGTAAAAATTCTCAATTCTTTATCTTTTGTATTTCTCAGCTCGTCAATATCTCCATCAAAGGCGATCTTCCCGCCCTTAACATACATATACCTTTCAGCCACCTTCATGGCATCGGTAACCTTGTGCGTTACAATAACAAACCCAACTCTGTCAGGCGGGTCCCCCTTTGAAAGGTCATTAATAAGATTGCATATATTGTCCGCCGTAAGAGGATCCAGGCCTGTTGTTGCCTCGTCATAAAGCATCATACTTGGCTCACAACCTGCAAGCGACCGCGCAATGGCGACCCTTCTCTGCATACCTCCACTCAGTTCCTCGGGCATGCGATCTATTGCATCCTCGATCCCCAGCACACCGAGAATCTCGCGTACCCGTTTCTCGATCTCTTCCTCGGATGAATTCGTATACTCCCTTAGGCAAAACGCTGTGTTCTCCCGTACATTCAGGGAATCAAATAGCGCACCTTCCTGAAAAACGATGCTGAATTTCATCCTGGCATCCCTCAGCTCCCGCTCCGACATGACCGTAATATCCTGACCATCTATAAAAATTTTACCGCTGTCCGGACGCAGAAGACCGAGTATAAGCTTCAGGAGAGTTGTCTTGCCTTCTCCGCTCCCACCTAGGACCGCTATTTTTTCATGAAAGGCGGCCTTAAAGCTGACATCATCCAACACAATCCTATCGTTAAAAGCGAGTGTCACGTTCTGCAGCTCTATCATAGATTCATCCCAAAAAGATAAAGGAGTATAGTCGTAAACATGAAATTAGAAACAATGATCATTATTATGGAGAAGACCACGGCTGATGTTGTAGATTTCCTGAGACCCTGAGCGCCTCCGCGAGTCGAAAGCCCCATATAACAGCTGATACAGGCAATCAAATAGCCAAACACAAATGGTTTTGCAATACCTGAAATAATATTTTCAAAATCCATTATCTCCCTGATCTGGCTCCAGTAAAAAGAACCGCTCTGGTGGCTCACAAAAACAGCAATGTAATAACCGCCCAGCAGTGCAACTGCATCGCCTATCACTGTAAGCACAGGCAGCATGATAATTGAGCCGATAACCCTCGGCGTGACAAGTTTCTTCATTGGGCTCACACCATGCACCCTGAGAATATCAACCTGATTTCCAAGCATCATTGAACCCAGCTCCGATGCCATACCAGAACCGACCCGTCCGGCAAAACAAAGCGCAACCAGCACAGGGCCAATCTCTTTTATAATGGACAACCCAACAATCCTGCCCGTATACATTTTCATGCCGAGTTCAGACAGCTCAGCTGATATCTGAAGGGAAAGAGCCATACCGATAAATAGCGAAACAAGCAGCACAATAAACAGAGATCCTGTCCCCATATAGTCCATCTGCTCAATCACTTCTCTTAAATAAAAAGGCTTGCGGAAGATGCCCAGAGGGGCACGTATAGAAAGGACATAAAAATTCTGCAGTCTTTCAACAGTCTCTTTGATATTCATTTGCACATTATATAAAAGTTACCAACTCATAGAATTATACTGTTTTTTTCTGCTCTTTGCGAAAAATAATAAATATATTTCAATCTAACAACGCATTACTACATCAACGACTATATCCTGAATAATCTCCCAGGTGATTCTCTTTCACTTATGACTCTGGGCATTTATAATGTTTCTAAATCAATGCTCCCCAAAACCGCCTCACCATACCCATCATGCCATAACTCCTAAGAATTTCAGAGTTATTTCACATACATCCTCCAGCTGATTAACTCAATTAACGGGATCCCTGGAAAGCCATTTTAATACCTATATTATCAACACTTATGCGTGTAGTGGATTCGATTGACAATAGAGCGTTTGTATGATATTTTACGGGGAAAATTTTATCTTGGGAGGAGACAGCATGGAAGGCATTACTTTTGGTTTTGTTGCATCAGGTTTATTGCTAGGACTGGCTATCGGATTCGTGCTCCAGCGCGGCAGATTTTGTATGAACACAGCATTTAGAGACACAATTTTTATTCAGGATTTTACGTTATTCCGTGGTTTTTTGATTGCGCTGGCAATAATGATAGTGGGTTCCAACATTCTTAATGACATGGGAGTTATCAGTTTGGCAGTACAACCCTTCTGGCCGTTAGCGAATATTATCGGCGGCTACATTTTCGGACTCGGTATAGTCATGGTCGGAGGATGCGGAAGCGGAGTGTGGTACAAGATCGGTGAGGGTCAGTTCAACTCGGTCATTGCAGTTCTTGGTTTTTTCCTTGGGATTCACATGACAGCTACTGGCATTCTTAAACCAGCATACACTGTTTTACGGAGTGTAATGGTACCCATCGGAGGAAATTATCAGCCTACACTATTCAATGTTTTCGGTGACAGCCTTACTATTAAGTGGATAGTAATTGCGATAGTCGTAGCCGCACTTCTTGTTTATATTTTAAAAGGCAAACCTTTTTCAGCACCTAAACAGAAGGGTCTTGAATGGCCAAAAGTAGGAGTACTGCTTGGACTTCTCGGAATTATCGCTTTCTGGGCAGCAAGTGTATGGGAAGGATTCCCACGAGGTCTTTCATTCACAACACCAACCGGCGAGCTATTCTATACTCTTTTAATAGGAAGAGCCATGCCTATGCATCATCCGCTTGTAAATGTTTTCCCGATGTATGATGTCGGAGCATTCAAAATTACCTGGGCATCACTCTATATTATTGCGGTCCCACTCGGAGCATTCATCAGCGCAAAGGTCCTAAAAGAATTCAAGTGGAAATCTCCTCCCGTTGATGAACTTCTGTCCGTTTGCGGAGGAAGTATTCTCATGGGTTTTGGAGCAACCGTTGCAGGCGGCTGCAATATAGGACAGGGACTTACAGGAGCATCAACACTGTCAATCGGAAGTCTTGTTGCAATTATCTTCATAATTCTCGGCAACTGGACTATGGTGTACTTAAAATTCATTAAACCTATGGATGACCTTTAAACCACGGATACTTTTTTCGTGATAAGTAACTATGCATATTGATGCACGTAATCTTGATTCGAACGAGTTGCTTTCAAAGCTCAAGGATTTAATGGCATCAAGTCATGGATGTGAAGTAGACTTAGAAGTTATTGTAAGTTTGGCATCTGAATCAAAAAGGGTAAAGTCCTTTGCAGCTATGTCAGGATGTCGAACAGAGGTTACAATACAAGAAGGATATTATATAATGCATATAACAGGCAGTCCATGCTGTTCATAATATCATTCTTACAAAACGGTTTTACTATTAACGGGGATGTGATCCCTACTAATATTTAAAGGAGGGTTTATATGAAAAAAATGTTAACAATAGCTACATGTACTCTATTCTTATTTTCTAGTCTACTGCTGATCTCTTGTTCGAAAAAAGAAGAGGCGGCTGCCCCTGCAAAAGCTGCCACAGGCGGTTATGGTGAAAAAGCCACTACCGGTGGATACGGCGAAAAAGCCAAAGAAGCTGTTGCCGGATACGGTGAAAAAGCTAAAGAGGCCGTAGCAGGATATGGTGAACAAACTAAAGAAGCTGTTGCCGGATACGGTGGAAAAGCTAAAGAGACTGTAGCAGGATATGGCGAGAAGGCCAAAGAGGCTGTAGGCGGTTATGGCGGAGCTGCTAAAGAAGCGGTAGGCGGCTACGGAAAATAGTACACGCAGCTTGGTAAAACAAATCACTCTCACTATAATTTTCGGGGCATTTGTTAAAAATGCCCCGAAATATTTTACAATCAATCATGAGTTCCTTCCTTGACAAACCATTGCAGTTATTACTAACACCGTGCGGCAAAAACACATGAAATGCGCTCTTATTATTCCCACCTGGATGCCGGAAGAGATATTCCCGTCAAGGACTGCAGGATCACAAATCAATTACTGGCAACCGCTCGGAACATTGTATGTAGCCTCATACTTATTAAAGGCTGGGCATGACGTAAAGTTCTTTAACGGTGCTTTCATGCCTCATAATGAGATCATGGATAAGCTGGCACTATTCAATCCTGATATCATAGGCATTTACTCGACCACGTTTGGATGGAAAAAGGCTCTTTTCACCGCAGCAGAGATACGGGAAAAACTAAATACTGTATTCATAGCTGTAGGTGGCCCTTACCCAATTGCCGTTCAGGAAAAGTGCATCGAAGATTCACTAGATATTGATGCAGTCGTGACCGGTGAAGGTGAGTTAACAATGGCTGAACTGATGCAGAATTTATCCGAAGGAAAGAGCCTGAAAGGTGTCGAAGGGCTCGTCTTCAGAGAAAATGATTCCATAATAAAAAACCCGCCTCGCCCCCTTATCTCAGATGTAGACTCCATGCCCTTTCCTGCAAGAGAATTGCTTGAGGATGCCATGGACTATGTACCGCCTCCAGCATCATACAAGAGAAAGCCGGTTGCTATAGTCATGACTTCAAGGGGATGCAACAGGAGATGCATTTTCTGTTTTCAGATCGACAAGGAAAGAGAGACAGGCGTACGCTTCAGAAGCGTTGAAAACGTAATGAAAGAAATCGAATTGTGCCTCGACCAGGGATATAAAGAGATTAAATTCATTGACGACAATCTGGCCGCAGACTACGACAGGGCCATGCAAATTGCTCTTGAAATTAAAAAACGTAAATTCGACTTCACATGGTTTACCTCTGCATGTGTTCATCACGTCGACAAACCACTGCTAAAAGCTTTTAAAGACGCTGGATGCTGGGCAATACTATTCGGCGCAGAGAGCGGAGTGCAGCGGAACCTGAACGCAATCAGAAAAGGCATTACCCTGGAGCAAATACGGAAAGCCGTGAAGACAGCAAAGGAAGTCGGCCTGACAGTATACACTCCGTTTCTAATCGGCCTACCGGGACAAACATATGAGGACGGTTTAAAAACAATTGAGTTTGCCTGCGAGTTAAACCCCGATTTTGCAAACTTCCATGCCCTGACCCCCTTCCCGGGGACAGAGCTGTACGACAATATAGACAAATACGGCACAATGTCTGAAGATCTTACCGATTATACATATCAGGGCGCGGCATTCGTCCCTCACACTATGACCAGAGAAGAAATCTCTCAATTAAGACAACTCGCACTGAAACGGTTTTACTCAAGACCTGGATTTGTGTTCAAAAAATTACTCTCTCTAAGAAATATCAATGATGTCATAGCCATTGCCAAAGGCGCCAAAAGCATGTTCTGGCTGTGGGTACAAAACGATGTCTTCCGCCGCACCTAGAGTGTTGCAACAATCGAAAAGACCATTCAATATTGCCAAAATCACTAAACTAATCACATTTACCATTGGGAGTGCTCTGGTTTACTATTATTACTTAGATCAGATCATCGAGCTCGCAAGCAGGCTATTCAGCAATAAGAACGTTTATTAATACAGATGCAATTTACAGATACTTTCGCATATAATGGTTACTAGCTTGACCTTACAACACAAGCACATAAACTTAAATCGATTCTAAACAAGGGAGAAATCTATGGCCGAGAACGTAGCCGACATCACTATTAATTTTGAAGAAAACGATATTCTTAAAGTTAAGGAACTAGATAAAGTAGTACTCACAAAAGGAGCGTGGGCTACGATCATGTTTAAGTTTACGCAGTGGGATGCAAAAAACGAGAAGTACGGGAATGACTGCTATACTATCCGCCGTTACCAGAAAAGAAGCGGCAATTACATGCAGAAATCAAAATTCAACATATCAAGCAAAGACCAGGCAAATAAAATCATAGAGGTTCTTCAGACATGGACATCTGAGGCTGATTCTCAAGATGAGCAGTCATAAACTGGCCTACTCATCATGACCGGAGAAGAAAAGGACCTGCTCCGGAAAAAAATGGCTATAGAGGTCGTAAATTTAAAAGAGAGTATCAAGTCATTGGAAGAAACAACAAAGCCAATCCCTCCTGATGATGCGATCGGAAGATTAACACGAATGGAAGCTATTAATGCTAAGAGCATCAGTGAGGCGTCCTTAAATGCAGCGCGGCTCAAGCTGGTAAAAGTTGAGCGTGCACTGGGTCATCTGGACGATCCAGAGTTCGGGACTTGTGCAATATGTGAAGAACCCATTCCGGTGAAGAGAATAATGCTCATGCCGGAAACGACCGTATGCGTAAGATGTGCAGAGAAGTAAATCTATTTATTTATCACTGTAACTGACTGAAGATTTACATTGTTTAATGTTCTTCAAACTTTCATCTATACTTATATCCCTATCTCTGATATTCAGCTTATCCGCTATAGCTGCGGAAACGAATCCATGGACCCATACATTCTATTTTGAAAATGATATCTTTGCGGGCACGGACAGCAATTATACAAACGGGGTAAAGTATTCGATTATCTCCCCGGATTTGTCTCCTCACGCTCCTGACGGCAAACTCCCCCGTAAAGTACTTGGGTATATTCACAAGATCCCATTTATAGGCAGATCAACACCTGAGTTTACTCACAAGGTCGAGTTTTCGTTCGGTCAAAACATGTATACACCTTTGGACATTGCCAGTTTTGATTTAAATGAAGAAGACAGGCCCTATGCAGGCTGGTTATATATGTCAACCTCGTATCATCGCAAGAGCAGCTCAGAGGAAACATTTGATTTCATGGACACGGTTGAACTGCAGCTCGGCATAGTCGGCCCAGGTTCCTTTGCAGAAGAAACACAAAAACTCGTCCATGAACTTAAGGATGTTCAGCGGCCAAACGGATGGGACCACCAGCTAAAAAATGAACCCGGGCTTGCAGTCATTTTCGAGCGCAAATGGCTCTTTCATCAGTGGGGCAGCCAGCAACTGGGCTCTCGTATGATCACACATACTGGAGGGGCACTCGGGAATGTTTATACATATCTAAACGGAGGGGGAGAGATCCGGCTAGGCTGGAACATCCCTCGTGACTTCGGGGTATCAATTATCAGACCTGCCGGCAGCACCCGCCTCTCAATCGGAAAAGACTTAAGCATTTACGGATTTGCCGCCGTCAACGGCAAGCTGATCCTTCGGGACATATTTCTTGATGGCAACACATTTACCAAAAGCCACAGCATAGATAAACATGCCTTTGTAGCTGATATTGCAGCAGGTGTTGCAGTTAATTTTAAACGTGTGATATTAACGTGGACCCAGGTACTGAGAAGCAGGGAATTTAAAGGCCAGGAAGATCCTCACAGCTTTGGAGCGGTCGCCCTCTCCTTTTCCGTCCCGTTTGATCTGCGAGACTTTATTGAGAACCGGATTCTGTAACAGATATTAAGCGGGGTCAGGCAATTAACATGAGTAGCACTGCAGGATATTGATTTATTTCAATAAATGTCGCTGGGATTCTTCATACTTGCGGCGCCCCTGGGCAGAAATCGTCACTCGGTAATCGAAGCTGGTGTCCTCATACGTACTGCTTCTCCTGGAGATCACTTTTGAGCGGACCCCTTCAACGGGCTTTAATGAGCGATTATTTCCAGGAGCATATACACTTTCAGCTAATCTCGTCCCGGTGATATCGACTATATCCATACTCACTCCTTCATTTCAAAACACTGCCGGCTTATGGGTATTAACATAGTTAGTAGATACCTTATTTTAATACTTCTATCCAATAATTGCACAATTATTTAGCACCTATTCAACTCAATTGCATGACCAGCCCTAACCATTAAATTATTAAGGAATTCACTAAGGTTCTTCACCTGTAAACCCGATAAGATTTTGAGTGATATAATAATTTAAAAGCAGCAAAATTCAGCAGATAATTTAACCATATGAAAAAAAAGATCGCAGAAACACAACTCGAAGGAAAAGATTTCTTTGACAATATTCGCCGTTCGGTCAAAACATCTCATTTCGTTGCCTCAATTATCCCGCTTGCACTCCTCGTTTACTTCTCTATTCGATACGTATTTCCATATGTAACAGGAGGAGATATATCGAAAGTACCTTTGGACATTGCCATCCTTCTATTACTGGCCGTCGCAGTATCCGTTCTCGGCCTGATCCTTACAACGAAAGCAACGAACGCATCAATCGCATCTGCCCAGGAACTTAACACAAAACTGAACAGTCTATTTAATATCACAAAGCAGCTTCGGGAAACGATGTATCATGATGTCCTTCTGAAGAATATCATTGAATCTGCAATGTCTCTGACTAGTACCGAATGCGGCTCGCTGCTCCTTTACAAAGAAGACGGAAACCTCCAAATCAAGGTAAATGCCGGGGGAAACACCGGAGAAATGACCAACAAAATAATTGAATCCGGATGCGGCGTCGCTGCATGGGTTACTGAATCCGGTGAGCCAGCTCTAATTAATGATACGTCTAAAGACCCTCGATATATTCCGGAATTTGATGATAGAACAGGGTTTAAGACCAACTCCATGCTCTGTGTTCCACTGATCCATGCCGGCAAAATTATTGGTGCCATTGAATTGAGAAATAAAATGCAGGGAAAGTTCACCTCTCAGGACGAAGTATTACTGAACAGCCTAGCCGACCATGCAAGCATCTCAATCGCCCAGAACAACTTAAGTGAAAAACAGCATAGTGACTTCATACACATAACAGAAATTCTTGTCAGCGCACAGGATTATATTCAGAAAAGAAAAGGACATGCGCGAAGGGTTGCCGGTTACGCAAATCGTATCGGAAAACAGATACATTTCTCCGAAAAGGAGCTAAAACAACTCTACCATGCAAGCCTGCTCCATGATATCGGCATATTGAAAACCGATTCAGACGACCCCTTGAATAAAGAAAAGCCTATTCAGCATCCAAAAGTAGGGTATGACCTGACAAAATCAATATCACTGTGGAGCGAGTCCGCGGATATCATCCTCCACCATCATGAACGATACGACGGTAAAGGATATCCCCTTGCTAAGAAAGGGGATGAAATTCCCATCGGAGCACGCATCCTCCTTGTGGCAGACA
>PJEL010005116.1_pt1 | contig 10623 bp, 13 predicted proteins | sample 1853271 | NCBI WGS metagenome assembly PJEL01 (sample SAMN08108733, study PRJNA415343) | Invertebrate metagenome, whole genome shotgun sequencing project. | host: Globobulimina | place: Sweden: Gullmar Fjord | collected 2015-08 | reverse complement strand
TTAATAGAGAATAGAGCCGATAACAAGGGCACTAAAGCTAAGGGCAAGTTGCTGGCCCGTTAAGCTCTGCCATAATTGTCCGGGCAGGTGCTGCGGCGAAAAGGCAATTAGTAAATAGAAGCCGAGTACGGTTGGCGGAAGTACTAAAGGTAAAGCAACCACTGCTTCTGATACCACTTTAAAGCGGCTTTGCATTTTTGCTAAATACCAAGCCATTGGTGTGCCAATGATCATCAAAATAACGGTAGTAAATGCTGCCATTTTTAATGTGGTGGTTAGTGCTAAGAAATCGGTATTCTCAATCATGTTGATAATATCCGTATTGGCTTATCTCTTTTTGAATGGTTTTACTTATTAAATAGTCACTCAATTTTTTTGCGTTTTTTATTTGTTTTGAGCTTTTTATAATAACCAGTTGCTGTTTAATTGGGGCGTGATGCTCTTGAGCTATCGCATAACCACTGAGTTTATTGAGCACTAACTGACTATTGGCAACGATGCCAAAGCTTACTGCTTGGCTTCTTATTTGCTGGAAAGTTTGCCCTATATTTATACTTGTGATTAGTTTGTCTTCAATATTTTCCCATAAACCAAGCTGTATAAGTGCTTCTTTGGCGGCTTTGCCATAAGGTGCTATTTTGGGATTGGCAATAGCGAAGCGACTGTTAGCTTTGATAAAGGATTCAAGGCTGCGTAAGTTATTGAGAGTAGAGGTAGCCGACCAAAAAGCAATTTGTCCGTAGGCATAAGTCACTCTTGAGTTAGCAACTATTAAGTTATCTTTTTCGAGCGCTTGTGGGCGACTTTCATCAGCACTTAAAAAAACATCATATGGTGCACCATGATATACCTGTTGGTAAATCGCGCCTGTTGCGCCAACGATAACTTGTGTTTTTATGCCGGTTTGTTGATGAAAATCGTTAAGTAGCTTTTCAAGCACAGGGGCGAAGTTTGCCGCTACGGCAATGCGCAAGGGCTTGGTTTGAGTTACTTCTTTTGCCTGTGCTGTATTTGAAAATAAAAAGCTTGAAAATAAAAAGCTTGAAAAAAAAGTGCTTAGAAATAATGGTATAAAGAAAAACCGTGATAATTTAGTTAGCTGTGTAACGCCAGATGAGTCAAGTTTTAGGTAATAACGTGTATTACGGCCAATACTTGATTTTTGGCGTAACAAAAAGCGCTTAGGTTTAATTGAAAATGACATCGAGTTTTTCCAACAGCTAAATTATTTCATTTTTAGTTTATTTACTTCATAGTTAAAATAGAGTGAAGAATAAAGTCATTAAAGTTGATATTAACCTTCGTTATTTATCTTGCCACTGTTGCGCTTTTTCATTATCACTTGCTTTGGCGGATAACCACTTTTCACCATTTTCGGTAAGTTCCTTTTTCCAAAAGGGCGCTTGTATCTTCAAATAATCCATGATGAATTCAGCAGCAGCAAAGGCATCTTTTCTATGCATGCTAGTTACACCAACAAAAACAATTTGATCACCAATAACAAGTTGTCCAATACGATGAATGATACGCACACGACCTATTTGCCATTTATCATGGGCTTGTTCAATAATCTTCTCAAGAGATTTTTCTGTCATGCCAGCATAATGCTCTAGGTATAAACCGCTGACATTGAGACCTTCATTTATATTTCTTACTCGCCCGGTAAATGTAACCACAGCACCGTCACTGTGATTTTCAAATTCAAGGGCAGCAACTTCGTCAGCGAGGCTAAAATCTTGCGTTTGAATACTGATCATTTTAACCACCAGTAACGGGAGGGAAAAAGGCAACTTCATCACCCGATTTTATCGTAGTATCAGCAGAAACCATTTCATGATTAATTGCCATCAATAGCGATTGCTCTTCAAGGTGAGGCTGCCATTGTGGATTTTCGGCAACAAGCATCTGTTTTACTTCAAGCATGGTTGCGCCATCAGCAATATCAAGAGAAAGTTCTGAACTATCAAGCTGCTCTTTTAATGCAGCAAAAAAGATCACTTTGATCATGTGTTTTCTCCTTTTGCTTGCCAAGAACCAGACTTGCCACCTTCTTTGGTTAATACCTTAATGCCAAAAATCTCCATACTCGGATCAGCAGCTTTACACATATCAAATAAGGTTAAACAAGCAATTGAAACTGCGGTTAATGCTTCCATTTCTACGCCAGTTTGCCCTGTTAAACGGCATAAGCCTGTTACTTTAACTTGATGATTAGCATGGTCGATATCAAAATCAACTTGTACTTTGGTCAGCATTAGCGGATGACATAATGGGATCAAGTCACTGCATTTTTTTGCGGCTTGTATACCAGCAATACGAGCAACAGCAAAAACATCGCCTTTTTTATTTTCACCTGAGGTGATCAGCTTAAGTGTTTGTGCTGTCATCTTTATATAACCTTGCGCTGTTGCTGTGCGTGAGGTTAGTGCTTTTTCGGTGACATCAACCATGTTTGCTTCGCCTTTGGCGTTAACATGGCTAAGTTGTTTTTCATCAGTCATTTTAAACTCTGAACATCTATGTTTGTGGGTTATTGGCTTTTACTACTAATGTAACTACTGTGAACGCAATTAATTAGCCGCGTGTTTCACATTTCTGTGCTTCAGTAAATTTAACATGTGGTACAAAGTTACATGGACGGTGGCTTGCATCAAGCTGCTCTTTAATCACTTTATCCCATGCTGTTTTACAAGCATTTGTTGAACCTGGAACACATAAAATAACTGTGCCATTTGCTATGCCACCAAATGCGCGTGATTGAATCGTTGATGTGCCAATCTCATGTAATGAAACGTGACGAAAAATTTCACCAAAACCTTCAACCGCTTTGTCAAAAAGTGGTGTAAGTGCTTCAGGGGTATTATCTCTTAGGGTAAAGCCTGTGCCGCCCGTTGATATAATCGCATGTACGTCATCGCTTGCTATCCACTTTGAAACAATAGCTCTAAGTTGATAAACGTCGTCTTTAACAATCGCTTTTTCAGCAAGTTTGTGGCCTGCCGCCTCAACGCGCTCTACCAACGCTTGGCCGGAAGTATCGTTAGATTCATCGCGGGTGTCAGATACCGTTAATATAGCAATGTTTAGTGGCATAAATGGGTTGCCGCCATGTTTTGAGTTACTTGCTGACATGAGAATTCCTTTGAGTTGAAAAAATAGATTTTGCTTTTTGCCATTCATCAGGCGTATTGGTATTGAACAATGCTTTGGGGCTATCTACAGATAAAATTTGATGTGGAATATTTTTAAGTAGTGCTCTAATCGAGGGCCCTTTACCTGAAAAGTGGTTAAAGGCTTGATTGAAAAATATCTCGGTAAAAGCATTGTTGGGTAAATAAAGGGGTAAATAAGCATCATGATAGCAGCAGGCTTGATTTTTTAACTCGCCTGTTTGTTTTAATTTCATCAGTATTTCGCTGGTCATTAAAGGTAAGTCAACAGGCAATATCAATAATGCTTTTGGTTGATAAGCTTTTAAAACACTGTAAATGCCACCCATTGGGCCAGCATTGTTGATCACATCTTTTATACCATTTTCATGTTGGTTGCCACTGATGACAATGTTTTTTAAACCAATCTCTTGCAATACTTGCTTGCTAAAATTAAGCATATTTTCTTGATTACGCATCAGGTGTGATTTGTCACTGCCCATGCGAGAGGATTGCCCACCAGCGAGCACCAAACCTATGCAGTCGGCGCTAAAATTTTTAGAAGATGAAGTGGTTGAACTATTGATCATAATTTTAATACTTAACGAAACGAAAGCCCTAGGTTTTTAGCATTACCCGCCGAGCATCGCTAAGTTTTTAGTAGCGCCGGTGAGGTTATCTTGCAAAAAGTGCGTTGATTTTTTATCTGCCATCATCGCCGAAACTTGAGCTTTTAAAGGCTCGACATCATCTTGCTGCAAGTATTCTTTAAGCTCTAAACCTTGTTCGGTGAATAAACATAAATGCAGTTTACCTAAAGAGCTGATGCGCAAACGGTTACAAGTGGCACAAAAGTCATTACTATACGGCATGATTAAACCGATTTTACCTTGATAGTCTGGGTGATAAAACTCTTGCGCAGGGCCAGATGATTTATCACGAATAGTAGGTAACCATCCGTCTAAAATAAGGTTTTGTTTGATGCGTGAACCTTGCACATGTTGCGCATCAAAAAATGTTTTGTTATCACCTGTTTGCATTAGTTCGATAAAACGTAATGTTACCGGTGTATCTTTTAACCAATCAAGATAGGTTTGAATATCATAGCCATTATATTCACGCATCAATACGGTATTGATTTTTAGGTCGGGCCTACCATCGGCAAGCACCATATCGATGCCTTTTAAAATATGGTTTAGTTTATCGTGACCAGTAATCGCGTGAAATTGTCTAGGATCTAAACTATCAATACTAATATTTATCGCATCAATACCCGCATCTAACCAAGAAGGTAGGTGCTCAGGTAATTTGAAACCATTGCTTGTAATAGCAACTTTTTTTATACCTTGGGTTTGTTTACATGCCGCTATGATTTCAGGCAAGTCTTTGCGAAGTGAGGGCTCACCACCGGTTATGCGAATTTTTTCCGTGCCCATTTGTGCAAAAGCATTTGCAACTCTTTTAATTTCGGGCAGCGTTAAAAAATTACGGTCTTGATTACATTCATAGCCGTCAGGTAAACAGTAGTTGCAACGGAAGTTACATACATCTGTGATCGATAAACGCAAGTAATAAAACTTGCGGCCAAAATTGTCTGTTAACATGTCACCTTTCCAAATGTCGGGAGGCTAACTCGTTTCCTAGTTAACCCTGGCGGTAAATTTAACGTATTTTTAATCAATTGATGTTAAATAAACCACGGCTAATACGGCATGTCTTACGTAATCAAAATACGTGTTGATTTAGCGGTATAAGCTCGGCGAATACTGATTGTACAAATTATGTGTTATGTACAATGCTCAAAGCTCTCTTACGAGAACAGTTTCAGTATATCTTATTTTTATTGTTATCATAGTAATAATACATGGCTTTCGTTTGCTTGATTTATATCAAGCTTGTTAACGTCAAATATAAGGTATTTTATCCACAAGTATTTTTTAGCGCCTTTTAGGAATTATTTATGACTGATTGTTGTTCAGCTCCTGGACTAAGACCATTTGAAGAAGCATTTGCAGATATGATTTCTGCAATCACCCCTGTCACTGAAACGGAAATTATTTCGATTGATAAAGCACTTGATCGTGTTTTGGCAACCGATATATTTAGCCCACTTAATGTTCCGCCTCATAATAATTCTGCTATGGATGGTTATGCCTTTAAAATTGCAGATTTAAATCATACTGAGCGCCTTAAATTAGTTGGACGTTCAATGGCGGGCGCTCCTTTTGTTGGCGAGTGTCAAAAAGATCAATGCATTCGAATTATGACTGGCGCTAAAATGCCTGCAGATTGTGATACCGTTGAAATGCAAGAAAACTGTAAGGTAGAAGGCGATACAGTGCATTTTCTTGAGAAAAGAAAAGCGCACGATAATGTTAGAAACGCTGGTGAAGATATTGCTAAAGGACATTTTGTTTTTGCTAAGGGGCGAAAACTTTCAGCGATTGACTTGGGCATGTTAGCTTCGCTAGGTGTTCCCACGGTAAACGTTGTTAGACAACTTACCGTTGCACTTTTAGCCACTGGCGATGAACTTAAAAAGCCAGGTATGGCGCTTGAAGATGGCGACATCTATGAAAGTAATAGTGCAGCCCTTACTGGCATTTTAAATAGATTGAATGTGAAAGTGATTGATTTTGGCATTATCGAAGATGATGAGCAGGCGATTAAGGAAGCATTTGAACAAGCAGACCAAGTGGCTGATGCGGTAATTTCATCTGGTGGTGTTTCTGTTGGTGATGCGGATTATACTAAGACTGTTTTGGATCAATTAGGTGAAATTGGTTTTTGGAAAATAGCAATGAAACCAGGCAAACCTTTTGCTTTTGGTACCTTGCCAAATAGCTACTTCTTTGGTTTACCAGGCAATCCAGTTTCAGCTTTAGTTACCGCGCATTTACTTGCTGTTCCTGCATTATTAAAGCTGCAAAGTTGTCATGCTTTTGAAGCGACTAAAATTAAAGTGAAAACGGCAACCGATTTGAAAAAATCCCCCGGTCGTATGGACTTTCAGCGCGGTGTTTTAGCAACAAATGCGCAAGGTGAAACGGTTGTAACAAGCACAGGGAGCCAAGGCTCTGGAATTTTGACCAGTCTAGCGGTAGCAAATTGTTATATTGTTTTGCCTTCTTGCCAAGGTAAAGTTGTTGCGGGTGAATTAGTTGACGTTCAACTGTTTGACGCCTATTTGCAGTAAGCTTGGACTGCTAAACGCTAAGTATTAAACACGGAATAAGAACCGTCTTAGCTACCAATGAAAACAGTATAAATGAGTGTGTCGTTCACATTTATACTGTTTTTTACGTATTTACTTTGTTATTAATTTTGGTGTAAGTGGGTAATTATTTAGTCCTCTAGCCATTACTTTTCTTCTTTTTAATAAACTCAACGTCTAAGTATTGAACTCTGCTATAATACAGCTCGATTTATTGACCCCATAAAACGTTTTGATGCCATTGGCATTATTAAAACCTTTACTATTAGGAATAACACCTTGAGCCAACAAGCTTTTTCTTCTTTGAAATTGTCAAAAGAACTATTGACTAATTTGACCTCACTTGGGTATGCAAGCATGACAGATATTCAGGCGCAAAGCTTGCCTGATATATTGGCTGGTAAAGATGTGATTGCTCAAGGTAAAACTGGCTCAGGTAAAACTGCCGCTTTTGGTTTAGGTGTATTGGAAAAACTGCAAGTTAAACGCTTTCGTATTCAAACATTAGTATTATGTCCAACACGCGAATTAGCAGACCAAGTTGCCAAAGAGCTGAGAAAGCTGGCACGTACTATTCATAATATTAAAATACTAACACTTTGTGGCGGCATGCCATTTGGTCCACAAGTAGGTTCACTTGAACATGGTGCACATATTATTGTTGGAACACCTGGTCGTATTGAAGACCATCTTGGTCGCGGTACGTTAAAGCTTGATCACGTAGATACTCTTGTACTTGATGAAGCTGATCGCATGCTTGAAATGGGTTTTCAAACATCAATTAACGCTATTGTTGATATGATCCCAGAGCAACGTCAAACATTATTGTTTAGTGCGACTTTCCCAAAGCAAATTGAAGTGATTGCCAAACGAATTATGATTGATCCTGTTATGGTTAAGGCAGAATCAACACATGATAATACCACGATAGATCAGCACTTTTTCAAAATTGAAAATAACGATGAACAACGATTCGAAGCGGTAAAATTGATACTTGCTAATTACCGTCCAGAATCTGCGGTAGTTTTTTGTAATACCAAACGTGAAGTACAAGAAGTTGCCAATAAATTGGTAAATTATGGCTTTAGTGCCGTTGCACTTCATGGTGACTTGGAGCAACGTGACCGCGATCAAACTCTAATACGTTTTGCCAATAAAAGTGCCTGTGTACTTGTTGCAACTGATGTTGCCGCACGTGGATTAGATATTGATAACTTAGACGCGGTAATTAATTATCATATTGCACGAGACAGCGAAGTACATGTACACAGAATTGGTCGTACTGGACGTGCTGGTAGCAAAGGCATTGCGTGCTCTATTTATAGTGATAAAGAAAGTTATAAAATCGGCTTGTTGGAAGACTACCTAGACAAAACAATTGAGCCAGAATTATTACCAGCAGCTGATGTATTAGAGCAACCTATCGCCAAACCGGTAATGGTAACCTTACAAATTGATGGCGGGAAAAGACAAAAAGTTAGACCTGGCGACATTTTAGGAGCATTAACTAGAACGGGCGGTATTGAAGGTAAGCAAGTAGGCAAAATTCAAGTGATGGAAAATTGGGCTTATGTGGCGGTTGAACGTAAGGTATTAAAACCAGCAATGAAGCAATTAATTGAAGGTAAAATGAAAGGTCGAACTTTTAGAATTCGACAAATTTAGTAAGGTAACAGTCTCGATAATTCATTAGAGACTTTCTTTACGGATATATAATATTAAAAAGCTGAGCAAATAGGGCTAAAAAAGTTCATCTACGCAAATATAGAGTAGCACTCAAACTTCTAATATTGAGTGCTTTCTACAAACGAGTCATGTGCTGCTCTCTTATTCTTCAAATGTGACATTAACTTTTGAAAGTGCCGCTACATCAGTAATACTCACTCCGCCAATGCTATGCTGTAATTTTGCAGCAGTGCGTATTGCGCCATGTTTTTCTGCAAATGTGATGATGTCGTCGCCATTACACATTACTTTTAATGCGACAGTTTTATCTTTTAGGTTGTAACCTTTTGCCGTTTTATTGTAGCGGTAAATACTGTCACTCATTGCTGACTTACAAACATCAATCAATGCAGATTCAATTCGTTTGTCCATTGCCATACTATTAAAACTTACGCCTGTTAAAACGATAGTTGATGCGATAGCTGCTAGTGTAGTGTTTTTTACTTTGTTCATAATAATTCTCCAGTATTTAAATTATTTGTCTAGGTTTTGCCTTGCTGCATAATAATAGTGGCCTGAATTTCAAATAAAGTTGTTAAAAACGCTTTGATGAATGTAACTAAAATCGTGAACATAAAATTTTTGTTGATCTCTATCTTGTTGTTAAATATCAGTTCTAGCGCATTATGATGTGGATGTGTTGTAATGAAGTTTTACATCTGTTGATATTTAGAAATAAAAAAGGTCAATATTTAGTATTTTGTCCTAAGTTGAAATACTGGTGAATAGTTTGGAATTTAAGTAAATGCTTGATATGATACTGGTGTTTTATACAGTTTGTGGTTCAGTTAATTTAGGTGAGGAAATCTAATGGCAGTTGAAAGTCGATTTGTTGTAATTAGACAAGGTGTGGAGGTTGAAACGTTCATGGATAAAAAAAGTGCTGATGAATATGACAAAATGTTGGATATGGCTGACAGCTTGACCGTAATGTTGGAGCAATCACCTATTGAACTTACCGAGTCTATGACCGAAGAGTTAAGTATCTTTTTAGCCCAACATCGAGAAGACGTATTGGTAGCTTTGCAGGCGAAAAAAGCCAAAGTTGAAAAGAAAGCATCAGTTAAAAGTATCGATAAAACTGAAAAAACTGCTAATAAAGACGTAGCTTAATGCATTAGGCTATAGCGCTTTACATCAAAAAGTTTATTTATATTTAATAGCGTGAATTGTTAAATTTGAATTATCAGCTAATTAGAAGCGATCGTCGAAAAACCTTAGGACTGCAAGTTAAGGCGGGTAGTATTATTGTACGCGCCCCAGCTTCGCTTCCCGTTGCCACCATTAATGCTTTTATTGAAAAAAAATCATCTTGGCTACAGCGCCATGTTGCTTTACAACTGCAAAAAAAGCAGAGTCATGCCTCCTTATTTATTACAGGTGCGAAGATACTCATAAACGGTGAAGAAAAGACACTCCGTATTCTTTATCAAAAAGCCCCTTTTATTCAAATCAAAGAAAATGAACTTCATTTGTACCTATCGACAAAAGCAGAAAATTATAATGAAGAGCAGCGCATCGTATTAGTTAAAAAACAACTTGAAGCTTGGTTTAAAAGTCAGGCTGAACAATACCTAGCACGTATGCTTGTGACTTTTAGTGAAATCACTTGTCTACAATATGAAAATTATAAGGTTAGGCGATACAAGAGTCGCTGGGGGAGTTGTAATAATAAAAGAGAGTTAAGTTTTAATTCTTTATTAATAATGGCACCTAATTGGGTGATTAATTATGTAATTGTTCATGAACTTTGTCATTTAGTTCATCTTAATCATTCAAAACAGTTTTGGTCTTTAGTTGAAGATCATTACCCTAATTATCGAGCAGCAAAGCTTTGGCTGAAAGAAAATACAACAAAGCTTCAGTGGTGTTGAGGCTACATTACTTGAACTTTATTAAGAAGAGTTCATGCAGTGGAATACAATATCAATATCAATATTGTCACTTCTTTTTATATATTTAGCCTACTGACTTTTCTTAATTTAAGGGGGGAAATATTAATAACTTAAGAAAAGTTATTAGATAAATATTTATTAAGTTAAGCACAGGTTATCCCCCCAATTTTTACACTAAACACCACACAGCCAATACACTCACTTTCCCTATTACAAACCAATACACTCTATTAACGTTTCAATGCGGTTCGTATGTTTTTTAATCGTTATTATATGCCTTATAGCATTATTAATTGGCAATTGTTATCAGCGTCAAAATTACGTTGGCACAATTATTGTTTATTATTTCATTAAGTTAAAAAAATAGGTGTGATTATGAAAAAGCGTTCGTATAGTTTGAAGATGACAACCATTTATGCAGGTTCTGCCGTTGTGTCATTTGTCTTACTGAATATGTTATTTGCCGTTTAATCATAACAATGGTTTTCTTTAACCTGTGGGGATTTTTCTTCGCAGCATTTAATGCTGCTCCACTAAGTGTGACCAACTAAGCTCCTACCTTTTTAGTTATTTCTTGATAGTTAATCGTTTTCACCTAAGAACTTACGAATATTTGTGCTTTTTTGCTGTTTAATATTTA
>PJEL010005115.1_pt1 | contig 10624 bp, 9 predicted proteins | sample 1853271 | NCBI WGS metagenome assembly PJEL01 (sample SAMN08108733, study PRJNA415343) | Invertebrate metagenome, whole genome shotgun sequencing project. | host: Globobulimina | place: Sweden: Gullmar Fjord | collected 2015-08 | reverse complement strand
AATCAAAAAATCGACTTCGTATCGATCGTGATACCTGTATATAACGAAGAAGCGAGCCTGCCAGAATTGCTCAGCCGTACCCGCGCCGCCGCACAGAGCATGGGAAAAAATTACGAATTAGTGCTTATCGATGATGGTAGTCGTGACAATAGCGCCAATATTATTGAGGCCGCAGCTGCAGAGCCTGACAGCCATGTAGTGGGGATAATCTTAAACCGTAACTATGGTCAACATAACGCCATCATGGCGGGATTCGAACATGTTCGCGGCGATCTCATCATCACCTTAGATGCCGATCTTCAAAACCCACCTGAAGAGATCCCTAACTTAGTCGCTAAAGCCGAAGAGGGTTACGACTCAGTCGGTACGGTCAGACGTCATCGCCAGGATAGCGCACTACGACGTTACCCTTCTAAGCTTATCAATAAGCTGGTTAAGCGTTCGACCGGCGTTGAGATGAATGACTATGGTTGTATGCTACGAGCCTATCGACGCCATGTCGTCAAGGCGATGCTGGAATGTCATGAGAGAAGTACCTTTATCCCTATTCTGGCCAATGGTTTCGCGCGTCACACGGCCGAGATCGATGTGCAGCACAGTGAAAGATCCCTGGGTGAGTCAAAGTATGGCTTTATGAATTTGATTAATCTCATGTTTGATCTACTGACCAGCATGACAACCGCCCCACTGCGTATGTTGAGTATAGTGGGTGGCGGTATCGCGTCTTTTGGTATTCTATTTGGCATGTTTTTGATCTTCTTAAGATTGATTTACGGCGCCGAATGGGGCGTAGATGGTGTGTTCCCACTCTTTTCAATATTGTTCATCTTTATCGGTGCGCAGTTTGTCGGCCTGGGATTGCTGGGTGAATATATTGGCCGGATCTATTCCGATGTTCGTGCAAGGCCCAGATACTATGTACAGGATGTATTGGTAGGCGAAGCCACCAAAGGCGCTCGTATATCTGACGAGAACAAAAACAGTTAATTTTGATTATTACGATTTAGATTTTTTAGAGGATTATTTCATGAAAGCAGTAGTTTTTGCTTACCATAACATCGGCTGTGCGGCCGTTCGAAGCCTACTCGAGGCGGGCGTTGAGATAGCAGCGGTATTTACCCATGTCGATGACAGCAATGAGAATGTGTTCTTCGAGTCAGTGGCCAAGTTAGCTGCCCGTAACGGTATTCCGGTATTTGCACCAGAGGATGTTAATCACCCTCTATGGGTTGAAAAAATCCGTCAGATGCAACCCGACTCAATTTTCTCTTTCTACTACCGTCATATGTTGAGCCAGGAGATCCTGGATATCGCCCCTAAAGGCGGCTTCAATCTTCATGGTTCTCTTCTACCTAACTACCGTGGCCGTGCACCGATCAACTGGGTACTTGTTAATGGTGAAACAGAGACAGGTATGACTCTGCACACCATGACGGTCAAGCCGGATGCGGGCGCAATCGTCGCTCAGGATAAGCTTGCTATCACAGATGCCGATACGGCAGCCACCCTGCACAGCCGCATGACTAACTTGGCTGGAGATCTGCTGGGTAAGGTTATCCCACAGATCGTCGCCGGTACTCACTCTCTGACAGAGCAAGATACGACAAAAGCCAGTTACTTCGGTCGCCGTACACCGGCAGATGGTGAAATAAAATGGGCCAATGACTCTCGTACCATCTTCAACCTGATCAGAGCCGTAACCGAGCCTTTCCCGGGTGCATTCTCTTACCTCGGTGAACGTAAGGTCACCATTTGGGGCGCCACTGCGAGTGAGAAAACCTATGATGTGACACCGGGTACAATCGTCGAGACTAAGCCGCTTACCGTAGCCTGTGCACAAGGTTCGATAGTGCTTCATTCTGGTCAAGCTGAAAACGGCTTATATCTGAGTGGCGACCAACTCGCCGCCGAAATGTACCTGGTTGAAGGAATGCGTTTTGGCCCACAAGCCAGTGCCGTTATCGCCGCAACCCGACGCCAGAAAGTGCTTATCATGGGCGCTAACGGCTTTATCGGTAATCACTTAACTAAGCGTCTACTCGACGATGGTAAGTATGAAATTTACGCGATGGACATGAGCTCCAGCCAGATTGAGCAGCATCTGTCTCATCCCGATTTCCATTTCGTCGAGGGTGATATCACCATCCACAACGAGTGGATCGAATATCACATCAAGAAGTGCGATATCGTACTGCCGCTCGTGGCTATCGCAACGCCAATCGAATATACACGTAATCCGCTGCGTGTCTTCGAGCTCGACTTCGAGGAAAACCTCAAGATTGTACGTGCCTGTGTTAAATACGATAAACGTATCATCTTCCCATCGACCTCTGAAGTTTATGGCATGTGTACCGATGAGGAGTTTGACGAAGACACGTCACCGCTCATCACAGGTCCTATCAACCGCCAACGTTGGATCTACTCAACATCTAAGCAACTGCTGGATCGCGTAATTTGGGCCTACGGTAAGAAAGATAACTTGAAGTTCACCCTGTTCCGTCCATTTAACTGGATGGGTCCACGCCTGGACAGCTTGAACTCTGCTCGCGTCGGCTCTAGCCGTGCGATCACTCAGCTCATTCTGAACCTCGTCGAAGGTACCCCAATCAAATTGATTGACGGTGGTGAGCAGAAGCGTTGTTTCACCGATATCTCAGAGGCGATCGAAGCCTTGTATAGGGTGATCGAAAACAAAGATGGACTTTGCGATGGTCAGATCATCAACATAGGTTCACCTGACAATGAAGCCAGCATTAAAGTGATGGCCGAAACCTTAGTCGAGAAGTTCGAAGAGCATCCACTACGCGATCAGTTCCCGCCGTTTGCCGGTTACAACTTAGTTGAAAGCCAGTCTTTCTACGGTGATGGCTATCAGGATGTTCAACATCGTCGCCCTAGCATCAAAAATGCGAAGAAACTGCTGAATTGGGAACCGACTATCATGATGGATCAAACCATCGAAGATACGTTAGACTTCTTCCTGAAAACGGCTGTTGAAGAGACGAAATGAGCCAACAAAACGTAACCAAGGTCGGTCTTAGGATCGACGTTGATACCTATCGAGGCACTCGTTTAGGAGTGCCTAAGCTGCTGGAAATTTTCCAGCGGCACGATATCTCGGCGTCTTTCTTCTTCACCGTCGGCCCCGACAACATGGGACGTCATATCTGGCGTCTTCTGCGTCCGGCATTCCTGAAAAAGATGCTGCGTTCTAAAGCGGCAAGCTTATATGGATGGGATATCTTAATTCGTGGCACTCTGTGGCCCGGTCCCATCATAGGTAAGAAGCTAGCCCATATCATCAAACAAGCCGATGATGCAGGCCATGAAATCGGACTTCATGCCTGGGATCACCACAAGTGGCAGATGAAAACAGACGTGATGACCCCAGCTGAGCTTCACAGCGAAATCGACAAAGGTTATCAGCTGTTATCTACGCTCACCGGCAAGCCGATTCCCTGCAGTGCAGTCGCTGGCTGGCGCTGTACCGATGCCACCTTAGAGCAGAAGCAACGCTTTGGATTTCGTTATAACAGCGATTGCAGAGGGGAGTCGATATTTATCCCGCAGCTGGGAATGGCACCTCAAATCCCGGTGACTCTGCCCACCTATGATGAGCTGGTTGGTAAAGACAACATCGATCACTCTAATTACAATGCAGAGATAATCAAACTAATCAAACCCGATGGTTTAAATGTCTATACCATCCATGCAGAGGTTGAAGGCATTGTTTGCGCTCAGCTATTTGAAGAGCTTATTATCCAGGCCAAAGAAAAGAATATCGAGTTCGTCCCTATGATAGAGCTCTTGGAGCATGAAGATATTGACTGGCCTCTGGATGAGATCCTCAATATTGAGATCGATGGACGTGAAGGCTGGCTAAGCCATCAAGCTTCGATGATAAATAAACAAAAAAGTGCTTAATTGGATGAAGAATGGATAAGTCAAAAATTAATCTAGCGGTCATTGTACCGCTTTTTTTTATAATGCTTTATCTGCTACCACTCGGATTGCGTGATCTCTGGTCACCGGATGAATTAAGGTATGCAGAAATAGCCCGTGAGATGGTGGATAGTGGTAACTGGATAGTACCGACATTCAATGACCTTAGGTACTTTGAGAAGCCTGTGATGGGCCACTGGATGAATGCCATCTCTCAGGTGATCTTCGGTGAGAATAACTTTTCGGTACGCGCCGCCTCGGCTTTCAGCACTCTTGGGGCCGCGCTTTGTCTGTTCCTGCTCGTCGGCCGCTTCGCTAACCGAAAGCAGGCCTGGGTCACCGTATCTGTATTTCTCAGCCTCTTCTTAGTATCCAATTTAGGCACGTACAGTGTTCTGGATGGCATGCTAAACCTCTGGCTTACCGCCGCATTTACCGCATTTTTCTATGCAGCGGATTCACCGACGACCTCACAGCGATGGCGCTATTATGGCCTGGCTGGACTCTTTTGTGCCTGCGCACTGCTCACCAAAGGTTTTCTGGCATTAGCCCTGCCCGTGATTGTCGTTGTGCCGTTTATGATTTGGCAGCGACAGCTGGTCGATATATTACGTTGGGGTTGGTGGGTGATGTTGGTCGCCCTTATCGTCACTCTCCCCTGGGCCTTGGCAATACACGCCGCAGAGCCCGATTACTGGCATTACTTCTTCTGGGTTGAACATATTCAACGCTTCGCCGCCGAAGATGCCCAACACACCTCTCCCGCCTGGTATTACCTGCCTTACCTGCTGCTCGGCACTCTGCCATGGTTATTCCTGGCTCCGAGTGCGATTAAGCATCTCAAAGGGCATTGGCAATCCCCTCTGCTGAGATATGCACTGCTTTGGGCGCTGATCCCCTTTATTTTCTTCTCGGCCGCAAAGGGAAAGCTGGTCACCTATATCTTGCCATGTATGGCACCTTTGGCAATTATTTTGGCTCAGGGCATCATGAACGCCTTTGAGAACAAAGCGAAGGGACTAAAAATAGGTTCTGTCATCAACTGTGCCTTCTTTAGCTTGATATCTGTTGCCGTCATTACTCTCTTCTATATGGGGCGTTTGCCTCTAGAAGCCGAAGAGTTCTACCGTCCCTGGTTATTGGTGGTGGTCTGCGGCAGCTGGGCTGTCCTGGCTTACGTATCAGTCAAAGCCAAGAGCTTAGAAGGTAAGATAACCTGCTATATGTTGATGCCACTCAGCCTCTTCTTGCTGGCTTGGGCTATTATTCCTAACATCAGTATCGACTCTAAGATGCCAGGCCGTTTTATGGAGCAAATAAGACCACTGGTGACTGATGATGCCGTTCTTGTAGCAGATTATCCCAGTACTATGTCAGGGTTTAACTGGTACTTTAAACGCCGTGATGTCTACCTGACAGGAAATACCGGTGAGGTCACCTATGGTATCGGCTTTGAAGATGCCAAGCACAAGTATGTCGACCCGTCGATGCTTAACGAATTTATCCAAAAGCAGAACATCGATGCTCCCGTGCTGCTGCTTTTCAGAGAGATGGATGTGCCACAAAGCTTACCTGAGCCTGATAAACGTATAGAGAGAGGCAAGTTCACCCTGATCTATTACGATCGAGCAAAGCGCTAATGACGACCTTTCTGCTATTTGTTCTGTCGGTATTTTCCAGCTCCATGAGTCAATACTGGCAGAAACGAGCCGCCATGTTATTTGCAATGCAACCAGATCTTCGCCCCTTGCAGAAGCTGTTTTCCCGCCCCTTAATCCTGAGTGTCTTCTTTCTGGGTGTGGGGGCAATGACCTGGCTCGGCGTCTTGAGTGTATGGGATGTGTCTATGGCCTATCCACTGCTGAGTATTAACTTCGTCATCATGTTGCTGCTGTCTCACTATGTATTTGATGAGCCCATCTCCGTCAGGCAGTGGATAGGTATCGCGCTCATCATGTTAGGAGTTATTTTTTTAGCCGGAGGTGAACAGTGGCTCATCTAACCTTATCAATCCGCGGCCTGCTGCTGGCACTGATGAGCGTACTACTGATATCGGTAGCACAACTGTCCATGAAGTGGGGAATGGGGACGCTCAATCAGTTATGGTCAGACGTGGTCATGCTGTGGCAAGGGGAAGATTACTCGAGCCTGTTTTCTCAGGCGCTTGCCCCTGTAATGGCCGTTGGAGCGGGTCTTTGCTGTTACGCTCTTTCTATGGCCTGTTGGGTGATGGCACTCAAGCGGCTCCCACTTTCAATCGCCTACCCCCTGCTTAGCCTCAGTTATGTGCTGGTTTATCTGGGAGCGGTTTATCTTCCCTGGCTCAACGAGCCATTGAGCTGGGTAAAAGGGACTGGCATATTACTGATACTATTGGGCTTAATCTTTGTCCTGCCAAAAAAGAATCAGACGAGTGATAAAAGCTAGTTCGACCACAGAAAAACTTTAAAAAAATGCAGGATTAATCATCCTGCATTTTTTTACACATAAATTAAACCTAAAACTCAGTCGGAGCCGAAGAGATCCCGGGTATAAACTTTATCTTCAACGTCTGAGAGTTCATCCATCATACGATTAGAGACGATAACATCTGACATCTGTTTAAACGCATTGAGGTCTTCAATCACTTCGGAATGAAAGAACTCTTTCTCCTTCATCACAGGCTCATAAACCACAACCTTAATTCCTTTCGCCTTGATGCGTTTCATGATCCCGAGAATCGAAGATGCACGGAAGTTATCCGAGCCAGACTTCATAATCAGGCGATAGAGGCCTACAGTTTCAGGCTTTTGCTTAATGATGGCATCGGCGATAAAGTCTTTACGGGTCACATTCGCATCGACAATCGCACTAATCAAGTTGTTTGGAACGTCTTGGTAGTTCGCCAATAGCTGTTTAGTATCTTTAGGCAGACAATAACCACCATAGCCAAATGACGGATTGTTATAGTGGGAGCCGATACGTGGATCCAGCCCTACGCCTTCTATGATCTGCCTCGATGACAAGCCATGTGTCGCGGCATAGGTATCTAACTCGTTGAAGTAAGCCACTCGCATCGCAAGATAGGTATTTGAAAACAATTTAATTGCTTCTGCTTCGGTAGCATCGGTGAAGAGCAATGGAATATCTTTCTTGACGGCCCCCTCCACCAGTAAGTTAGCAAAGATTTCTGCCCTTTTTGAACGCTCACCAATGACAATTCGTGATGGATATAAATTGTCATGAACGGCTCTGCCTTCACGTAAAAACTCAGGAGAGAAGATAATATTATTACAATCCAGCGCTTCACTTAAACGCTTAGTGTATCCAACCGGCACCGTCGATTTAATCACGATAGTGGCATCAGGGTTCAATCTGATCACCTCTTTTATCACAGACTCTACAGACGAGGTATTAAAGTAGTTTGTTTCAGGATCATAATCTGTAGGCGTGGCAACAATAACGTATTGAGCATCTTTAAAGGCGGACTCTTTGTCCAGCGTCGCCGTTAAGTTCAACTCTCTGTTGGTCAGGTACTCGTCGGCTTCCTTATCGACAATCGGTGAGCGTCGACTGTTTAATGCATTGACCCTCTCCTCGTCAATATCACAGGCAACCACCTCATTATTCTGAGCAAGAATAATCGCGTTAGAGAGACCGACATAACCGGTTCCCACGATAACTACTTTCATATATGACCTTTAAAAATTGACAAAAATGACGCTGAATCCAAGAATTGTAATCCAGATTGATACAGGTGAGCAAATATGCGCAGTGATATACATCGGAGTTTTGACACTCAGGCCACACATAAGAACTATAGGCTAACAAATTGAAAGTAATGAAATAAATATATTTACACTAAAGTAACTTACAACGTATCTATCCCATATGAGCCGACGTGCTATTTCATCAGATAAAAAAAACGGCACCTGCAAAAGCTGGTACCGTTTTATTCAGGATTCACAGATATAAACATCTTAAAGCCCCACCAAGATAGCGAGGCCTGATGCTCAATCTTTGTCAGCCTGATTTAGTGAGCGTGACCGTCTGTTGCCGCTTCTGCAGTCGGTGCAGTCGCTTTTTCGATAGACAATAGCTCGACTTCAAATACTAATGTTGAATTTGCAGGAATAGAGCCGGTATCACGGTCACCATAAGCAAGCTCTGCAGGGATAACGAATTTGTACTTAGCGCCAACAGGCATCAATTGAACGCCTTCGGTCCAACCAGGGATCACACGGTTAAGCGGGAACTTAGCTGGCTCGCCTCGTGCAACTGAGCTATCAAACTCGGTGCCGTCAGTAAGTGTACCAACATAATGAACTTCAACGGTATCTTCAGCCGAAGGCTTGTCGCCAGTACCCGGTGTCATAACTTCATACTGAAGGCCTGATTCAGTAGTAACCACTCCCTCTTTAACCTTATTCGCATCTAAAAATGCCTTGCTTTCAGACGAGGCTTTCTCTGCAAGTGCAGTGGCTTGTGCCTGACGCTTTTCATTAAGCTTCTCATCAAGGCCTTGAAGAACGGTCTGCATCTCCTCTTCGTTGAGTTTTAACTCATCGTTTAGGCCATTAGTAAAACCAGTAATGATAAGGCTACGATCGACAGCCATACCTAACTCTTCCTGCTCTTTGATATGACCTGACATATACTTACCGATAGAGGCGCCGACGCTGTAGGCTTCTTTCTGTGCTTCTGTTTTCAATTCGACATTGGCAGCAGTTTCAGCTGTTTTTTGTTCTTGGTTACAAGCAGACAGACCAATAACGGCCAACGCAACCAGCGAGATTTTATAAATTGATTTCATTAAAGCTTCCTCAGCATCTTCTTGTAGTTACAATAACCTTACTCTTATAAGGCGAACCACTTTATACTAGTTAAATACGTTATTCCAATTACATTGTCGATGTTTCATGAGCATATCCCCAAACGACCTCGAAATGCAGGATTCAGCATGTCGAGAAGTAGCTTGGGTATCGATAAATGTAATTACACTGCAGCTACAGACAACAGGTTTTGGAGCAAGTTCATGAAAAAAATCTTTACGCTTGTTTTTTGTACTCTGCTCATCACCGCCTGTCAGCCAAAAGCCTTACAGACTCATCAGTTAATTACCGAGCCCAGCTACGATGCGAGCCTGTCGGAGCAAGGTGATCTGGCTCTGGTGAGTACCGCCAATAGTGGCTTACAATTATGGGACCTGAAAACCAATCAACAAAGGTTTACCTGGATCCACGGAGAAGCAAACAATAGCGCCGTAGACACCTCTATATCACCCAACCAGGCGTATGCCGCCTCTCTGAGTCGAAGTTCGGTCGCACTTTGGAGTATTTCCGATGGCAGCTCGCAGGGGTGGTGGTCACTTCCCTCCTCGGGTCAGAGTGTGGCCGTAGCTAATAACGGTGCACTACTCATTGGCCTCAACGATGGCAGCGTCATGTCACTTCGCCCTAATGGCGGCTCACTGATAAAATTCCTTGGCCATACCGAAAAAGTTAACAGCGTGTCACTTTCGGCCGATGGCAGACTCGCCTTAACTGGCTCAAACGATCAGCACGCTATCTTATGGAATGCCACCACAGGCCAACCGATTCATGACTGGCATCAGAACAACCGCATCATTAGCGTTGGTTTAAATAAGTCGGGTACACTGTCATTCATTGGAGATAGCACCAACATAGCTAAGATTATTGATAATAAAAACGGAGAATCTATAAGCCAGTTAAAGATCCTTCGCCGAAAAATGAACTTTTCAACGGCTCGATTCTCAAATCAAGACACCTTGCTAATCACGGGAACGCCTGCGAGAGAGGTCATTGTATGGAATGTACAAACCGGACGAAAAATCGCCAACTGGCAAGTTCAACGAACCAAACGTGCCCAAATTAAAGGAGCCGTTGTATACTCTGTCGCAAACAGCGATCCAAATCAGATCATCAGCATTAGCAGTAATGGCCTTGTCGAGACCTGGCCAGTACCTGTCCATTAGAGGTAAAAATGGATCAATTAGAAAGAAGAGTCGAAGATCTTGAAATGAAACTAGCATTTCAAGAAGGCACCATAGAAGAGCTGGACCTGCAGGTAATCAAGCTCAATGACCTGATGGCAGCGCAGCAGCAGCAGCTGCGTATACTCCTTACTAAGTTGCAGTCGGTAGAACCCAGCAATATGGCAAGCCAGTCAGAAGAAGCGCCACCACCACACTATTAATATATATATGAATCCAAACCACTTCACTGTAGGCGTAATCTGACAGAATGAAGTGGTTTGGTGATAAACCTTGATTTTAGTTGATAAGCGAGTCAGGCTGGATTCAGCTACACCATGGTTGAATGCGTTGCAGTTGTATGTCATGTGGTTTAATGCAATATACCCAAGCTACTTCAAGATGCTCGTTTCAGAGCTCCCGTAGGATAGATGAACAAGGCAGTGATTGAGAGAATGGTTATTCCCTTGTTGATATCACTAACGCAGTGCAGTTATTCTACGGGAACTCCCGAAGGGCAAGGCGAGAAGCAACATTTTTCAGCGTTATGAAATATTGAATTAGAATAACTAGTCCTACTATTTCATGCCTTGAATTCTGTCACTTCTCGACATGCTGAACCCTGCACCTTGAGGTGGTTTGGGTATACAAAGGGAAAGCATCGACCATAGTAGCGCCAATAGCCTTCCCTTTTCGCTTTCAACCCTTTTA
>PJEL010005114.1_pt1 | contig 10625 bp, 11 predicted proteins | sample 1853271 | NCBI WGS metagenome assembly PJEL01 (sample SAMN08108733, study PRJNA415343) | Invertebrate metagenome, whole genome shotgun sequencing project. | host: Globobulimina | place: Sweden: Gullmar Fjord | collected 2015-08 | reverse complement strand
CTTGTTTTAATTATAATGTGCATATAATCTATTATTATCTGTTCTGACAACTCTCCCGGTCACATTGTATACTTCTCCGTCATCGCCTATTCTTGTAGGTTGTAATGGAGAATCAAGTGGGAGTCCATCAATTGCAAACACATACTCTGGACGGTACTCCCAATCGTCTACGATTACAGTCTCGTATCTTAGTGATCTGACACGGAATTTTCTATAGTACATTGTGGCAGTAATCAGATCCCCATAGTCAACACCCATCTCTTCCATTTCTAGATTCTCCTGTGTCAATTCATTGATTTGCCTATTAACAGCACGCTGTTGTATTTTTCTTTTCTTTTGATGGGTATTATCAATCACCATTTTTATTATCAATCCAGCTATGCCTGAAGGAATATGTTGTAATGTGAAACGATCCTTATCATTATCTGGCAACATTTGTCTTGTTGGAGTAAAAGGTTTGCGCTTCACGATCGGAATGATACATGGTTCTTTTTGTATCATACATAATTCACCTGCTTCCATTGTTGGTAGTCTTGGGTAGTCTCCATATGGTATAAATGCATACTCCGGATGGCGAATTAACAATTGTCCGTCGCGGTCATATACAATTTCAGTGTTTGCTGGGTTTTTTAGGATATTAACATCGTAATCATAGTTTTGTCGTATGGCGTATGATACGGTAGTTGCCACAAAATTGTATGGTCCTTCTTCCCCCCAATTACTAGCATGTCTTCTCTCGATCCACATTGTTTCAATTTGTTTATTCACTCGTTCTTTCTGTAGTCTTGATGGCTTGTTCATTCCATGGATGATATTCGCTACTGTAACAGGAGTATCTGAATGAACATACCACAAATCCACCTTTTTATCGCATTCCGTTGGTAATCGGATTGGATATTCAATAGGATATTGCGGTACAAATTCATCAGGAAACTCAAAAGGTACACGAATAGGGAAACTGATCGGTTTCTGGAAGATAGGTACGCCCAAAGAATACTTTGCTGGATATTCGATAGCTTTTTGTACCCACGATGCTTCCTCAATCTGTGGAGATGGTTCGATTTTCGTAGCCAATACAACGTCACATGTTGTTTCTGGCTCTTTTACTATTGGGATTGGTTCGTTCATTATAATTTCTTCAATGGAAAATGAAGGGATCATAATAGGTTCTGGCATTTTACTTATAATAGCAACTATTAATTTATCTGCATCTGCGGTCGGTGGCACGACAACCTCAGCTACCTGTTCTGTATCATCCTCCAATGTATACTCGAAATTATAGCCTTGCTTCTCCAATATCTGCCTAGCTATAACGTTCATCCGAATCTGTATTCCAATATAATTCGATGTATATGTATGATTGTCAGCTTCTTTATCGGCAAATTCAGAAACATCCTCTGCCAATTTAGCTTTGTCTGCAAGGATCTGTTTGTATCTATTTTGTAACAGAATCAACTCTTCTGTTCCCTTGATAAACTTATTTGCTTTTTTGGCACTCTCGATATCTCTTGAAAGTGCAATATGATCCAATTTGATAGATATTCTCTGCTCAACGACATCTAGAATGAGATCTTGAATACGTTGGTAGGTTTCATCTATTTTTTTGGCTTGACACTCTCCTTCCTTTTTAAGAGCACACAAACATTTGGTTAATGCTTCTACTGTAGTGGTGTAAGACATTTTGGAAATTGTTGGTTGAGAAAATTATAAAATATTATTTTAGTATTACATAATCGTGTTTTATAAAGTTTATCGGTACATTTATTGTGCTCTGAAAATTTGGCATAAAAAAAGACACCCCGAAGGATGCCTAGTTTTATAGTGGTGAGTACCACCTGGGTGTTAATATATATTTTTTTAATTAAACATTGTGAATAATCTACCATTATCAGTGCGCGCAACTCTTCCAGTGACATTATACAATTCTCCATCTCTGCCGATTCTTGTAGGCTGTACATTAATAGTTGGATTGCCATTGACCAATCCGTTATATTCTACTCGTGCTCTGTTATCCTCAGTCTCATATCTCCAAGCTCTAATGTTAAAATCTCTAAAAGTCATTTGTGTACCAGTTCTATTATTATTTCCAATTACTGGCATATCTTCAGTGATTTGTTGCATTTCGTTGATCTCTTTCATTGCCTTTTTCTTAATTATTCTGTCTTTATTTTCGTCGATACCTCCTGTTACCATATTTAGGATCATATCGGCTACAGCTGAAGGCATACCCTGTAAAGAGAAACTGTCTTCATTTGTAGTTGGTGGTTTCATTTGTTTCGTAGCAGTAAAAGGTTTACGTTCAACGATAGGAAGAGTGCAAGGTTCCGTTCGTGTCATGTTTACCTCTCCAGCCAATCGCCAAACTGAAGGTCCTCTGAGAAATGGATAAAATTCATTATATGAATTTTTTTTGGATAATACTCCATCTAATGAATAACAAATATCGTTTCCCCACATAGGGATGATAACATCTGTAGCATTTTCGTTTCTATCTCCGTCAAATCTCGAATCTACCATCACAACGGATAAATTGTATGGTGCGAACTCTGGATCAGGACAATAAGCAGGTACTCTATGGATCCATAGGTTTTCGATTTGTTTCATTAATCTTTCTTTCGATCTTCTTGATGGTTTGCGTGTTCCCATCTCGATTTCTCTAACCGTTGTTGGAGTATCAGGATGAATATACCATAAATCAACAGGTTCTGGTGCAATCTGCTCTACCAATATAACCTCATTCATGACAGCATATTTCTGGGAAGTATATGTTTTCGCCACTGGTTTTCGTTGCTCAACTCTATAGGCGATAAGTCTAATTCTAGCAGTTATTTTTGTACAGAAATCAAAGATTTCTGCCAGGTTTTCTTTTTCTTCTGCTATTTCGATAATAGTAGCATCTAACAAGTCTTGGTTTTGTTTAATGACGATATGCTGATTGGCATAAACATCCCACCCAATGTGCGAAACACGTTGAGTTATAGATGGTAATGCTTTTGCTAAATCGATCAAAACCAATTCCGAAGAAGTGATAAATGTTTGTAAAGATTTGCTAATGTTTGTCAGAAATGTAATTCTTTTAGAACTAGCCAATGCTTCAGATGAAGTTTCGGCCAATCGTCCTTGTAAGAATGTAGTTAATTCTGTTGCTGTTGTTTTAAAGTTTGTCATTTTGGATTTTAGGGGTTGTAGTGAAAGTTTAAAAATTGGATTATTTTATATAATATTGTAATTTATAAAGTTTAAATATTGATTTATTGGGCGAAAAAAAAATACCTTCTCTGTAGTTTGGATCCAAAATAACGTAAAAAAAGACACCCCGGAGGGTGCCTAATTTCACAGTGTTAAGTAACACCTGGGTAGATATTTAAATACAATTATGCCAATCCGTAATGTAAACAGGCGATGAAGACTGCAACATAGAATATACACAATAGAAAAGGAGCTAATGAGTCAGGTGCATTATCTACGGCCTGTGCCAATAATCTTAATCCTTCATGTATGTTTGCCACTGTAGGGTCTGTACTTTGTGTATTACAAACTACTGTGGGTTTGTTTTTATAAAATACGCACTGTAAAGAGGGTGTAGATTCTGATACACTAAATAATTTCATACCTCCGATTTTATGGATATCTAACTCCTGACTAGCCGGGTCCCATGATGCGCGATCTAACGATCTTAAGAAAGTCTCCTTTCTCATAGGGATGCCTCCAACTCGAGTATACTCGAAAGGAGAGTATCGTGCTGGCGTTTCCCATGTTCTAGGCCGAAACATTCTCATTGTACCCATTTGATGAATATCTAATACAGTCGCTTTCTCAGCATCTTGGGTTGCATCGACTGCTTCTGTATCTAATCCTGCATCATTTAGTAGGCTTAAGAATCCTTGGGTTTTAATTGGTTCATCTGCTACATGATCATATTTGCTTTCACGTCTACCCAAAACACATAATTCTTTGGTTACTAGTAATTTTGCCACTGGGAACGGGGTTTCAAAGATACAAGATTCTTTGATTACTGGTAATTTTACCACTGCGAATGGAGTTTTAGGTGTTGGTTCCATTTGTTTAGTGATAAGGTTGATTCTATCTGTAATTTTAGTACAATCTGTTTTATATTCTGCCATTGTTTCAGTTTCCTCTGAATATTCAATAACTGTAGCATCCAACAAATCTTCAAATTTCTTATAAACAACCCACTGATCAGCATATGTATCCAAAGCATCACAGTCGGTACTTGTAAAGGAAAATGATAAAGATTTTGATAGACACTTCAATTCACATGATAAACATTTAATTTTATCTAGCAAAGCTACGATAATACTAACGAGGCTATCAAGTCTTAGGTAACTGGCTACAATAGCAGTTTCTTTTATAGCCAAATGGCCTTTTAAGAATGTACATAATTCGGTTCTAATTGTTTGGAAATTAGTCATTGTTTTAAAAATAGTGTGTTTGAAAAATAGAGTTTTTAATCTTGTGATTTATAAATTTTATAATCAAAATTTTACCTAAAATTTTGCATAAAAAAAGACACCCCGAAGGATGTCTAATTTTATTGGCAGTTATAACCACCTGGGGTTTAAATGTTATTATATTTACTGTTTTCTGTTACGTCTGCGTCTGGCTTTACTGTTACATTTGTTTACTGACACAGATGCCATTTTCTGTTTTACAATCTCTGCTGGTGATAAGCCAGATTGTTTTTTACCTGCGAATTTACGTTTTGGTTTGCGTTGTTGTTTACGTTTTGATTTTTTCTTTTTCTTTCGTCGTTTCTTTTTAGCTGGTGCTGATTTAACGCTCCGTTTTACTGGCCCATGAATAGGCTCAGCATTGAATATTATTTCTTCGATAGGCTCAGCATTGAATATGATTTCTTCAATCTGTACTGGATATGTAATTGCTTTAATCTCACGTTTCACCAAATTAGTGATAGTTGGATATGTGCCGATCATGCTCTCTCGTTGTAACCGTTCTACGATAGAAGCTGTTGCAAACTCAATTACAACAATCTTACGTGGTAATGGATATGTTCCAAATATAGTCACTTGGTTCATTGGTTTTACGACAACTTCGACAACATCCTCTACAATATCTTCTACTACATCCTCTACTACATCATCGACGATAACACCCAATGGCTCCATGGGAACTCTAGATTTAGGTTTAGTCAATTCCATATAATAGAAACTCATAATACAGATATGAGAGGACACAGTAACGAAATCAGCCAATGTGCGTCTGTGGACCTTTCTAATCTTTTTCATTCCCTCTTCTACATCTGTACGTGCTGCTTTCATTTCTAATAAAATTTCCTGCAAATCTAATCCTTCAACACCCTGTTTATCAAAATCTGCGATGACAGACATGATTTGGTATTGGAACGACCCTTCCATGGTTTGTTGATCTGCTAACTCATTGGATAACATTCTCAGAGCAGACATTTGTCCTTTTGATGCTTCTACTAGTCCTAAACGTTTAGTAGCCATTTTTTCTATTCCATTTTCGAAATGTTTTACCATTCCTGAATGTACTCTGAATGTAGGATTTCTAGCCTCTCGTGATAAGTATTTACAAGTGTTTCTTACAATTTTTGTCTGACACAATTCATTTTCATAAAAGATAATGTTTAATTCAATATCTTGTAATTTATGTCTAATGGTGTCCAATTGATCCAATTGATCATATAGGAGTGACTCCTGAATCTCTCTATATCGAGGAGATCGAGAACAATCTGTTGATCCGGCCAAATATTTAGCTTTTAACAAATAGAGAGATCCGCGTTCCTCTTCTAAAAAGTCTCGTTGTGCACGTTCAGTCTCAATACTGTCAGTGTACGCTCTAATGGAATCATCGTAGTTACGAATTAATTGTTTAATGCCTTTCAAGTTAATTTTGTTCATTTTGGAAATTAGGTGGTTGGTGGTTGGTGGTTGGAGATTTTGGGGATTTGGAAAATTTAAATGTTAGTATTGTAATTATTCTGGATTATCATTTTTATATATTATTTATGTATCATGATCATATGTCGATGGAATTATATGTCGATGGATTGTGTAAATTGACCTCCTGTATCTTAATACCTCTAAAAATATCACCGGAATCGACAATATGTCGATTTTCATGTCGAGAGATTATGGATGCAGAATATATTATTTGTAAAATATAGTCTTCTGCGACCATTGTCAAATATGTTTGTGCTTCTGAGGTAAATGCCTGAGTTTGTAATCCAATATGTTCCTGTATATCTTTGATAATTTCTCCAAAATTTGTTTTTTGTTCATTTGTCTCAGCATACTCTCTCCTCCCAACAGTGTATATCAGGGGAAACTTTAACTGCTGGTAAAGATCTGTAATGATTTTAGTATGTACGAGATTGTCTTCCGACGTGCTATGCAAAATAGCATATGTGAAGCAAAACAGCATATTGAGAACGATATATCTCAGAGTATCCATCGCTTTGTCGGTAAACGAAAATGGTCTATATTCTTCATCTATGTCCAAAATAAGCGAGTTGAAATATTCATCCGGAAGCGTCTTAGAATAATTTGTCGAGCCCGATGTAAAATAATTGTAGTTATCTGTGAAATTATTCATTATATATCATTTGCATTATTTCCAATAACTTGGGTGTTTCGAATAGATGAATTTGTCGCGAGCCCGTATTACAGATGGATGATTCTTTGAGAAAATTGTATTTATAAAATGATCAACTGTTGCATCAGGCAAAGGGGAATGAAAAACTGGGGGCATTTCCTGAATAGCTCTCCAAAGATCATACCCGTCTAGTTCGTATGTGTCGTTATTAAATATGGATGCATTTTTAATAATTTTATACAGATAGTCCTCTACCCATAATTGCAACACTTCTGCTGTTTCCTTTGAGATACGCATTTTCCCATATTTCTTTTGGGGATAGTTTTTTTCTATTATTTTTTTTGCCAACTGATGAAATGGAACTTTGCTAAGATATGCATCTTCTTGTTTAGAAGTAGGCTGATAATCAAGAGACATAGCCAAATCCCTTACCATATCTGGAGTCATCGTTCCCTGTGTCATCTCTGAACATAAATAACTCAATATGGATATCATCATAACACATGAGGCTATGCGAAGTATTGGGACTATCTGTTTTGCATTTAAAGGTCCCTCATACGCATGGCCTATTACAATGATGAGTTCTACGTCCAGCATGTATATTTTGCGGTTTCCAATATAGTTATGGATGATATCATCAAATCTTGCTTTTTTTATGGATGAAGTAAGAGCGGCATTGTATGCTTCATTTCTTATGCGTATTCTTGTTTCTTTTGTCTGAGATTCCATGTTATAAGTGAGCTTGTGATAAAAATTAAACCCATGCTGGAAAATATTGTATTGGTTCATATGTTTGCGAAAAGTGCAATTTTACACCCTGTGATTCCACTGCTCCTACAATGTCGGACAAATTGATATCGAATCTCCCCCCATGTCTTCCTATTTTAACAGCCAGTAGTATAATTTCGAGAAGATACCCTTCGATTAAGGTTATCAGGGCATATAATGCCGCTTCGGTAATTTTTTGGTTTCCATCTCCAAGCATGTGGATCTGGATGATATTTGCGATTTCTATATATCTCTTGTATTGTGCAGCAGATACTGGCTTAGCTCTATTACGTGCAATATCCGATTGGGGTAGAACAATATTAATCCCCACTTCAGCCACATCTCGCCTATGTATTAAATTACTCGGATATGATGTGATCAAATCTTTTATGAAGAAAAATAATGAATTTGTCACCACATACCTCAGTACATCAAAACATCCTGGGTCTACACCGAAAGGCACGTCATCATCTCTCAGGTCTCTCATTAATTTCCTGAAATATTTATTTGGGAATATATCTTTTACATCCAGTCCTCCATTTGTGTAAAAATCATAGTTTTTCGGTATCTTTCGAATATTAGCCATATATGTACTATTTTTGTTTTTAATAAGGATCACCCTTCTCAATATTTGTAGTAAAGGATGTGTGCTTCCAACAAATACATAATAATATGAAACCGAATAATAATATGACACAAACAACAAAAAATTGGGGTTCTTGGTCGAATAAAAAATTAAAACCGAATGCAGACAAAGATACTAAAACTGTCTCTGTCACAACAAATCGATCTGTGAGGAAGAAATTGGAAATACCCGACGGGTATGAAGAGCAAGTGATGCGAGAGGAACAATACGATAGTAAGTGTGACTATTACGCAGATGTTTTGGCATACATGCGCGAGATATGTAAATCTAAAGGGAGCGACATGTTCTCCGATACATCATTAGAAGAATTTATGGAATTTATGAACGCATAAGATATAAATTCTTCGCTTCCCTTCTAATAATATATATGGCCAACTTTCTTCCATTCCAAAGATATCCGACACTGCGCAATATTATATTTTACGCCATTTCGCTCGAGTTGATATATATACGTGCGAAAGCGCATTATAGTGCAATAACCAAAACAGAAGAAGAGAAAAAGAAAGCTATATCTTTAGGTGACACGTTACCATCAAAAATTGATGAAAGTATTCGTTCATTGCTATTGCTGGCGTTGATATATTTATTCTATTGGTCGTTCATTAAAAAAACAAAAAAATAAATACTAGTTAAAACTGAATACAAGATAAATAATCAATACATACCAATAATAACAATAATGTCAAATATCAAAAATTCACCAAAACCAACGAATATGGAACATTCTACCACCAAACCAAAAGTAAAAAAACCAAAGAAAATTTTAATCGAGCATGATTTTGGTGATGATGAGTCAGATATAGAGGATTTGTTATACGCAGACTATGTGTCAGACGAAGAGATCCCTGTATATGATCCAGAAGTTGTATCAGAGTCCGACGACGACGACGAAGTGTCACACAAAGAAGAAGATTGCGAGTATCTGCATGTTGCAGTAGAAGATCCAAATGAAGATTCTGACTCTGACGATGAGGAAGATATATTCTGCGATGGAGATGAATCTGACGATGAAGACGATGAAGACGATGAAGAGGATGAAGAGGAGGACGAGAAAGAAGAGAAAGAAGAGGAAGAAGAGGAAGAAGAGAAAAATGATGTATGTGTCGACAGTAAGCCATCGAATATAGTGGCAAAGGAAGATCGAATCACCTTCCCATACTTAACAAAATATGAGAAGATTTCAATCCTTGGTGCGAGAACCCAGCAAATTATGGGCGGCGCGCCTGTGATGATTGATATATACGATCTACCAGGCAACACAATCACTCCTTATGCGATCGCGCTTGAGGAATTAATGCAGAAAAAATCTCCTTTTATAATAAAAAGACCCATGCCCAATGGGAAAATAGAAATATGGGAAATAAAAGAACTGATAATATTTTAAATCTCTTTCTTAAAAATTAGACATCCTCCGGGGTGTCTTTTTTTTATGCCAAATTTTCATCGAGATATAATCATATACAATGGCCACGTGTTTTACTTTAACCGAATTGAAAAGGATTGCAAGAGAAGCAAAAGTTTCAGGAATACATAAATATGAAAGAGGAGATAATGAGGAATTATTGAGCGCAATACATGCGAAGCTCAAGATACAAAAACCATACGGACCAAAAGAATATAATAAAAAACTAAACACTATCGAAATATTACACGCTTTGCAATACTATGAGAAACTATATCCGAATTTCGAGTTCATGGGAGTATTTCCTATAAATATCGGCCGCTCATATAGCGGATTGGAGACCCTAAATTATCGCAAATTCAAGAAAACGAATAGAAAATTTGCTATAGTATGGAACACAGATGTATCGAATGGTCCTGGGTTGCACTGGATCGCCATTTTTATTGATTTTGCAAGAGAAACGATTTGTTATTTTGATAGTCTTGCCGAAACACAGTATCCATTGCTAATTGATACACTGACAAAGATAAGAACCCGTCATCCTAATCTTAAGATATATAGAAACGTTCGTCCATTCCAGAACGACACAAATAATTGCGGCATATTCGTTATTCATTTTATAGTCTCTTTGTTGCAAGGAGATACATGCGAGTCTTTTTTCTCCAGGCGGTCCGGCATTAGTGATGAATTCGTCGAACCATTAAGGAAATGCCTGTTTAGGTCATAAAATCGCACCATTGTTATAACATGAAGAACAAAACAAGACAAGGTCTTGCAATTTTTTTTATCATCTTTGTGTGGATTATTAGTATCTGTACTGGATTTTTTTTATTATTTAATGACCCACACCTTTTTGAATTATTTAGAGGGCATTATTTATAATCATTAGTCTTCTTGATACTCTTCATTTTCATCATCTGCATCATCTGCGTCGATGAACGATTCGTCTGATTGATCCGCATCATCTTCGGATGTTACCTCAGCAGAATCATAGTCTTCGTCTTCCTTCTCTTCATCATCTTTCTTAAAATGACCTCCACGATAATCTAAATCTGGATCATTAAATTCCGTTGCAAATTCATCAAGATCCGTAGGAGCATCTTCATCTGTTTCTGGTTCTGGTGTGTCATAGAGATGAAGAGATTCTTTTTCAGAACTTTCTTCAGATGATTCCATACTTTCTTCTCCTCCGGATCCCTGGCTTTTTTCTTC
>PJEL010005113.1_pt1 | contig 10627 bp, 13 predicted proteins | sample 1853271 | NCBI WGS metagenome assembly PJEL01 (sample SAMN08108733, study PRJNA415343) | Invertebrate metagenome, whole genome shotgun sequencing project. | host: Globobulimina | place: Sweden: Gullmar Fjord | collected 2015-08 | reverse complement strand
ACGTATAGATGATGCTAACTATACTGAATCGATAGTTGAACTAAAACGCCGTTTGCTTAATGAGCTTTCACCAGAAAAATCATTAATTAGCTAAGGTAACAACCGTATTTTTGCCCTGACAGGCGGCGCATTTGTTATTGCACTAAGCGGTATTTTTTACAGTTTAACGGGTAGTCAACAGCAAATTTCAGCATGGCACGATGCCATGGATAACCTGACCGAATACGGCGAGCGCGCTGTAATGCAAAAAGGCGAGCAGCTTACTCAAAACGAGCTACAAGCATTTGCTCTGGCGTTACGCACCAAGTTAAGCCGTTCAGGCGATGACGAAATGGCATGGATGTTACTTGGTCGTGTTGCCATGTCACTGAATGAATTTGATATGGCTCAGCAGTCATTTGATAAAGCACTGCGCATGAACCCTGATAATAAACAGGTGTTAATAAGTTACAGCCAAATTTTGCTACTTGAGGGTAGCGAAGCGAATATGACGCGTGCAGCGGGTATGTTGTCTAAAGTATTAAACGCAGAACCGACTAACTTAGATGCTATTTCGTTATTGGCGCTCATTGCTTACGAGCGAAAAGACTGGCCTCAAGCTAAAGCCGCCTTTGAAGTATTGCTAGCCAGTATGGAAAAAAATGATTCTCGCTATGGTTTAATATCTCAGCGTATTGCAGATATTGAACTGCAAATGCAAAGCGAAGGCTCGGTAATGCCAGTAACTAAAGCCAACAGCATTGCTGTTACCGTTAATGTTGCCAGTGAGCTTATAAATAAACTGCCTGAAAAGGGGACTTTATTTGTATTTGCAAAAGCGGCAAATGGTTCGCCAATGCCGATTGCTGCTGTAAAACTCACTTCATATTCATTCCCTGTTACAGTTGAGTTAAACGACAGTACTGCCATGGTTGAAGGTATGAACTTGTCTAGCGCAGAAGATATTATTATATCGGCGCGTATTTCGCTTGATGACTCTGTTATGCCAAGTTCAGGTGAATTAGAAGGGCATTCTGGCTCATTAAAGCGTGAAAGTGTAAGTGAATACCAACTTAAAATAGATACATTAATACCTTAAGGACGAAAAATGTTAAGACAAAGTTTAGCTTTTTTAAGCTTTTTGATACTGGCCGGTTGTGCGCAAGTACCAGAAAGCAAAGTTGATGAAAGAGATCCACTGCAAAGTATTAACCGTCCGTTGTATGACTTTAATATGGATGTTTTAGACGCTTACATACTTCGCCCAGCAGCGGTTGGTTATGTTGCCGTGACTCCTGTGCCTGTGCGTCAAAGCATTGTTCACTTCACTGATAACCTAACGGCACCGGTTGATATGGTAAATGCGGGGCTACAGGGTAAACCGGGTAACGCAAGTGTTAGCCTTGCGCGCTTTTTAGTGAATTCTACCGTGGGCATTTTTGGTATTTTTGATGTAGCTAGCTCGCTTGGTTTAAATCGAGTAGATGAAGATTTTGGCCAAACAATGGGAGTATGGGGCATTGGTGATGGTGCATACTTAATGCTACCTGCAATGGGGCCTACTACAGCAAGAAACTTAACCGGTGACGTAGTAGACAACTTTGTTCTGCCTGAAATTGCCTTAACTACGCCACAAACGGTGCTAGTATTTGCGTTAAAAGCGGTAGAAGCGCGTGCTTCATTAATGGCGCAAGAAGGGCTTTTAAATGACTCACTTGACCCGTATTTATTTGTAAAAGATATTTATTTTCAGCGTCAGTTATTCGAACTTTACGATGGCAACCCGCCAATTAAAGAAGAGCCTGCCGACTTTGATGAAGACTTTTTAGAAAGTTTATAAGCCAAATCAAAATAAAAACGCCAGCTTAATGCTGGCGTTTTTATAGAATAATGCTTTGCAAGTATTAGGTATTAACCATCAAGCTCATTTGCTCGTTCACCCAACTAAGTGCCTCGTGATACGCATCAGGTACTTTATCGGCAATATTAAGTGCTGTTGAAATGTCGTTTGCTTGTGACCAATCAGCCTTTTCGTAATGTTTAACAAGGTTTAAGTATTGCGCTAATAACCCCTCGTTATCTAACAAAGCTGCCTTAATATCGTTAGATAAAGGAAGCTTTTGCATCACACTTTGCATACTTTCATCTAAAATAGCGTCCATTAACGACATCATACCGGTTAAAAATGCCATGCCGGTGTCTTTCATTTGGCCATGTGAAATAGCTAACAGTTCACAAAAGCGAGCGCGTGTAAGTGATAGCCTAATTAACTCTACCGGTTTATCAGCCGATACTTGTGCAGCAAATAACAAAGAGAGAAGTTTTTTGATCTCTTGGGCACCTAAAACAATAAGTGCTTGTTTTATAGTGCTTATTTCAGCTCGTCGTGTAAAGGCTGCTGAGTTTGAGTATCTGAGCAGTTTGTAAGATAGGTTTACGTCGCGCTCAAATACATCGGTGATTTTTTTTAGGTCCATCTCTACGCTTGACGTTTGGTAAAGTAATTCTGCAAGTGCCATTTCTGATGGTGGTAACGCTTTACTTTGCACCATTTCTGGTTTTGAAAAGAAAAACCCTTGAAAATAATCAAAGCCAAGATCTAACGCTAAGCTATATGCTTCGTACGTTTCTACTTTTTCAGCTAAAAGCTTTATATGAGGGTGCGCCTTTAGCTCTTTTATAATGGTTTTTATTGTTGCTAAATCACACGTTAAAAAGTCGATTTTAATAATATCGATAAACGGATAAAAGTGGCGCCATACCGGCTGGTGAATGTAATCATCGAGCGCGATGGTGTAGCCTTTGTCTTTGAGATTTTTAACAATCGCAAGTAAACGTTTACCCGGTTGAATTGTCTCAAGTATTTCTACAACAATGGTGTCTTTACCCAACAGGGTAGGGTAACCCTTAAGTAAGGTTTCTAGTGTAAAGTTAATATAAGCGGGTTTGTTATCGGTTAAGTCTTCTAAACCAAAGTTAAACTGACTGCCCTCAATTAAGCGTGTAGTTGCTTCGTCACCATCTATATCTGGAAATACATTATCTACGCCATCACGAAATAAAAGCTCATAACCAATAAGCTCTTTATCACGATTTAAAATAGGTTGGCGCGCAGCATAAAAATACATAAAAAAATCCGTGTCAGTCGTGTCAGTCGTGTCAGTCGTGTCAGTCGAGTCAGTCGCTATTGTAATAATATATTAGAAAACATACAAAATAGCATGCTGTATATTTTACTAAATAATAAAATATCATTATTAAATAAAAGCGTTTGGCTATTTTTTTGCCTGTAAAAAAGTTTTTTTAGCAATTGTTTTCAACATGATTATTTTTAAACTAAGAAAATACAACAAATAGAGATTTTTGTTACAAGCATGATATAGTCCGAAGGAATGCTTTTATCCTAATAGTGACTTTATTATAAAATTTTAAGAGTCAATATTCGGATCAAAAGCCTGCTACTTTTAATTGTTTTATGGAGGCGAATTTGGAAACAGGAATGATCATTTCATTGTCACTATATTTTGTTGTTATGTTAGGTATTGGTTTATATGCCTATAAGCAGTCAACAAGTGATGTTTCTGGTTATATGCTGGGTGGTAGAAACTTGTCGCCAAGTGTTGCAGCACTCTCAGCGGGTGCTTCAGATATGAGTGGCTGGATTTTAATGGGGTTACCTGGCGCCATGTTTGTTACTGGCTTAAGTAGCACATGGATTGCATTTGGTTTAATTGCCGGTGCATGGTTAAACTACTTTTTAGTCGCGCCGCGTTTAAGGGTTTACACTGAAAAAGCGAATGACTCTATTACCATCCCTGATTACTTTTCTAACCGATTTAACGATGAATCAAATTTACTCCGTGTTGTGTCGGCTGTTGTAATTATTGTGTTCTTCACACTGTATACCTCTTCAGGTGTTGTTGCCGGTGGTAAACTATTTGAAAGCTCATTTGGCTTAAGCTACGAAATGGGGCTATACATCACAACGGGTGTTGTTGTTTTGTATACACTCTTTGGCGGCTTTTTAGCGGTTAGCTTAACTGACTTCGTGCAAGGCTGTATTATGTTTATTGCACTTATTTTAGTACCCGCTGTAGCTTACTCTTTATTAGAACAACCACTGCAGTCAACCCTAAACAGTGTTAATCCAGACATGCTAAGTTGGATAGGCGCAGGGTCTGCGCTAGGTATTATTTCAGCAATGGCGTGGGGCTTGGGTTACTTTGGTCAACCACATATCATTGTTCGCTTTATGTCGGTGCGCAGTGTTAAAGATATGCCAACAGCACGTCGTATTGGTATGTCTTGGATGATTGTTGCTGCAATTGGTGCGGTAGGTACGGGTATTTTTGGTGCAGCATACACTTATGAAAATAATATAGTTGTGGATGATCCTGAAACTATATTCTTGATCCTGTCAGAGCTGTTGTTTCATCCACTTATTGCTGGCTTTTTACTTGCAGCAATATTAGCTGCAATAATGAGTACAATTTCATCTCAGCTATTAGTAAGCTCAAGCTCACTAACTGAAGATTTTTACAAAACATTTTTACGTAAAGAAGCCAGTGACGCAGAGCTTGTACTAGTAGGGCGCATTAGTGTGTCTATTGTTGCAATACTTGCTATTTACCTCGCATACGATAGAGACAGCTCTATTTTAGACTTAGTGAGTAATGCATGGGCTGGCTTTGGTGCTGCATTTGGCCCGCTTGTATTGTTTAGCCTTTACTGGAAACGTATGAACTTTGCGGGTGCGCTTTCAGGTATGGTTGTGGGTGCAGTTACTGTTTTACTATGGATTTACGGCCCATTCACAATCAACGGTGAAAGTTTAAGTAGCGTAATGTACGAAATTGTCCCAGGCTTTATACTTGCAAGTATTGCTATTGTAGTTGTAAGTTTAGCAACCAATGAGCCTAACTCAGATATAACAACGTTATTTGATGAAGTTGAAAAAGAGCTTTAATTAATATTCGTTTTTATAAAAGCTATAAAAAAGGGAGCAACTAAGTTGCTCCCTTTTTATTTGCAAAATGTTTAGCTTGCTTGTTTAGCGTTGTTATCGTCAATAGATGCAACGTTATCTGATTTTTTATTTTTACTTGCCGCTTTAGTAGTAGGCTCTTTGGCACCTTTAAGTACCGACATAAAGTCGTCTTTACTTTTTGCTATTTCTAACGCAAGCGATTCTATTTGTTGCTCACTCAATGGCACGTCTACTTTTTCTAGCATCAGCTCAAGTGATTCTGCTATGTCTAGCATTTTGTCATAGGCATCAGCTTCTTTCTTAGTAGTAAACGTCATACGCTCGACTCCGTTTCGTTCTACAACATATTTAACAACAACAGCCATGATTTCTCCTGCAAACTTGCTTGGCACTGTGGTTTATAAAAAACCATAAGATTACTGTTTTTATATACAGTAAAGGTTTGCAAGTAAATATGCAAGCGCAGAGTTGTAATTTTTAAGTGTCTTAAATTTGACAAAAAACGGTAACTTAACTTTATTTAATATATCACTTGGTTGTACCAGCTGCATTTTAAGGATTTCGGATAAAAGTGATAATGCATTTAGGTACTTCCAAAGTGGCTAGCCTCGCGTTTGTCATTTATGGTCTTCCCTAATAATTAAAATAAATATGTTCTAAAATGGACAATAAGGACGAATAAATGAAAATATTTAAACTTTTACTTATAGCAAGTTTGCTAAGTATCCTACCCATTACTACCTCTTACGCGCAATTACCTGAAGTGAGCAAATCTATGGCTCCCATCGAAGCGGTAAGTATTAATGATGCAGATGCAAAAATGTTGGCTAAACTTCCTGGAATTGGTAAAAAGAAAGCACAAGCAATAGTAAATTACCGAGATGAAAATGGTTCATTTACAAGCCTTGAGGACTTGGCCAAAGTGAAGGGGATTGGCAAAAAAGTAATGGGTAAGTTAGAAGGAAAAGTTAAACTTTAACAAAAGGGCGCTAAGCGCCCTTTTCATGTTGTTGTAGTGCTTCGTCTAAGTTTTTTCTGGCAAAATTTATATCGACCGGAGCGGTTAATAACGGATAAAAAAGCCCACCGAGTATTAAAAAGGGAATGATTATCCAACCTTCAAAAAGTGTAAATATTAAAAACAACGGGCTTAATAGCAATATTTTGATAATACGCAGTAATACGCGGTCGGTAGGTGACAGCATTGATAAAGACCGTGCTATAACAAGTTGTCTCTCGCGTATTTTTAAATGTTGCAACTGTTTAAGTTGGCTAGAAAAAAAGGTAAACATAATTATTAAACCGTTCTTTTTAGTATTAAGCGACTACCTAATACAATAAAAAATGTTAGAGCGAATAGCCCAAAAATAATTTCCATCCAAGCCGGCATACTGAGCGATAAAAACTCCCAATCTATGTTACCGCAATCGCCAGTGGCTTCAAAAAAGCTCGGTATCCATTCATGCAGCGGCATAAACGATGGAAAGTTAGGTTCAAACTCGCAGCTAAACGCAAACGGATCTGTTGTTGTTTGCATATCTATGTGCTCACGGGCAATTAAATACCCCCAAATGCTCGATACTCCCCAAGCAATGTAAGCAACTATACGCATTATTTTACTTTGCGGATTAATTGACCCAACAATACCCGCGCCAAGTAATCCTAATACCGCGGTTCGTTGATAAATACACATAATGCAAGGTGCTAACCCCATTTTATATTGAAAAAACAATGCGGTTACTTCTAGCATAAAAACAATCGCAGTGAATAAAAGCCAAGGTGTTCGTTGAGTCGGTAATTGCGCAAGCCAGTTCATAAAAAGTCCGCTAATAAATAAGGCGTTAGATTATGACGCACGAAAAAGTACGCGGCAACAAAAAGAGGTATATAAAAAGTTTTATTGTTACCCTGCAAAAAATGTCCCTGCACTCTAAAAGGCTATATTGAAATACTCGGTGATATGTTTTTATGCATATTGTGGTTTTGATGGATTTACATTCTTACTACTGGAAAATATGTGTTTTGTCCATTTGTTTGCTTCATGGCGGGTTTTACGCTAGAAAATTTTGCTTAATGGGCTAACAACACCGTTTGCCCCTTGCTGTAAAACATGAGTGTAAATCTGCGTGGTTTTAACATCTGTATGACCTAACTGAGCTTGCACCGTTCTTATATCTGCTCCACCTTGTAACAAGTGTGTTGCAAAAGAATGACGAAAGGTATGAGGCGTCACAATCTTTGCAATATTGGTTTGCTTTAATGCCTTTTTAACCGCTTTTCTAACACATGTTGGATGGAAGTGATGACGCCGTATCTCGCCAGTTTCTGGATCACTACTTAATTTATAAGAAGGAAATAAGTACTGCCACGCGAGTGATTTGTTAGCTGACGGATATTTACGGGCTAAAGCGTTTGGCATCCATACGCCTGCGTATTGTTCGTTTTGTAAATCTAATTGCAAATATTCTTCAACTTACATTATTTGATTTCTAAGTAACGGGAGTAACTCAGTTGCAAGTGTAACAATACGATGCTTATTGCCTTTCCCGTTCCAAATTTGAATACATTTATAATCAAAATCAATGTCTTTTACTCGCAGTTGCACAGCTTCCATCACTCGCAGGCCGCTACCATACATCAACCCCACGATTAAGTAATATCGCTTAGATAGATGAATCATCAATTGTTTGACCTCATCGGGTGTCATTACAACAGGTAATTTGGGTTGTCGTTTACTTCGAGCAAAGTTCAAGTTTAACGAAAGTTCATTTTTGACAATATGTTTATATAAAAAAGCTAGCGCATTTAAAGCTGCACTTTGTGTTTTAGCTGACATGTTACGTTTTAATACAATATGGTCCAAAAACGCTTCGGCTTCTGAATTTCCCATTGAGCTTGGGTGGCGTTTGTTGTGAAAGTGAATAAAGTTTGTGATCCAACTCAAATAAGCATTAATAGTTCTTAGTGAATACTGTCGAGTGAGCATATAGTCCGCAATGTAATTTAAATACGCAGAACAAGTTTTCATTTTCAATCCATCGAATTGGGTCTGTATGTATATACAGTTATAGCTCAGTCGCTCGCATAGTCAAGAAAACGACCCAGTCGCTCGTTTTATACTGAGAAGAAAACGCGCATGTATGAATTTTAATAACACTGGCAATTAGTTGGCAAGTTTGTTAAAAATAAACCAATAAGAAAACGAGCTACGCTATGGTAGAAATACGCGCGATTAGCTCGCTATAAACATGTTATGCATTATCTAATTGGAGTCTGAAAGTTTAAATTATGGATGATAGCTCAATCTTAATTTGGTATTCCGTGTCGCAGTTTGTAGCTGCAATAGTTGGAGTTATTGGTATTGCATTCGTTGCAGTTGGCTCTTATAAGCTGTTCAAAACGGACTCTGTACCATGGAACAAGGTTCTTCTTTTTTCAGTAGTTACTTCTATAGCTATTTCGATCATTGAATGGCTTGTAATTACTCTGTTATTGGAACCTGATGGAACTCATGTATTAATAGGCGAAAGCGCTTTTCTAGTACTTGGTTCGTTTCCCTTTCTGACTGCATGCTTGGCCATTTACAAGCTATGTCTATATGCGAGTAATAATGCATAACAAACAAATGTTAATCGGCCAACAAGTTGGCCTGTGACGCTTACTCGCTGGCTTCGCCAAAACGCTCGCAAGCGCCCCAAATTTGAAAAGTTATATGCACAGGGAGTTTTGGTGAAATATTTAGCATTGATGTTCTTAATCTTATTTTCAAATATAACCCTTGCTAAACTTGCTCCATCTAGATGGAGTGAGTTGATTGATAACTCAGAATTTATTGTTTACGGCATCGCTCAAGAAATCAAAATTACGGATTCAGGTGCTGGTCACGCAAAGTTTAAAGTAATACAAAGTGTTAAAGGTAAGTATTCCGAAAAATACATTACTGTGCATTGGTCATCGGAATTTCATGATCAAAGAATTAGTGAAATTAACTCAAGCAGTGTTCTTTTTGTTAGAAAAGACTCTCAAGGAAATTATGTAGGTACTTCCTACGGAAGATCTTTCTGGAAAATCAATATTGATTATTCTAATAAAGAAAATAGCTATATTAATTTATTTGGCTCCTTGGGTTTAATCCAAGATACTCCTGAATCAATTACAGAGTATTTTTACCCTGAACGCTGTGGTGAGCCAACTGACCATAAAGCTCGTAAAATAAATTTAAATAAACTAATTCAATTTATATCAAAAAGTTAGTAAGTGGCATTGTGCATATAACAAGTCACTCAAAAGGACAAATAACAGTTGGTTTTTGCTCCTTCGTCGCTTATTTTAACCAACTGATATTTGCCTCTTAGTGAGGCGTTATAAGGCATAGTTGAAAAATGTTGAAAACGGAAAGATTGCTGCTTCGTCAGTGGGCAGAAGACGACTTCCTTCCTTTCGCAGAAATGTGCAGCGACAAGGATGTTATGGAGTTTTTCCCAAAGCTTCAGACGCAATCAGAAAGTTATGAAATGGCAAAAAAGATTCAGGCCTTGATCGAAGGTCGGGGTTGGGGGTTGTGGGCGCTGGAAATTCCAAATCAACATAGGTTTATTGGGTTTGTCGGCTTGCATATCCCCAAAGACAATATGCCGTATTCGCCATGCGTAGAAATTGGGTGGCGGTTATCAAAACAATATTGGGGTAAAGGGTACGCAACAGAAGCTGCTGAAAAAGCACTCGAATATGCTTTTAACAAATTAAATTTAAGTGAGGTTGTCTCGTTTACTACTGTGGCCAATGTACGTTCTATGGCAGTCATGCAAAAAATTGGTATGTGTAACAGCGGTCAAAATTTCATGCATCCAAATATTGAAGCTTCGCATCCACAGTGTGAGCATGTACTATATAAAATAAGTAAGTCAGAGTGGCATCAAAATGTCTTATAACAAGCACATTAAAAATCGCCCGCAAAAAGCGCGGGCTGGACTCGCTAACGCTCGCCTTTTATGTGGGCGTTATATTCCCTTATAGATATGAGTAAACTCGAACAGAAGCTGCACGAATTTAATTGTAGAAAAAATCATGAGAAGTTTGTCTCATGTCTTAATCCTTTGATGCAGTCAATTTTTGAATCTGTGCCCAGAACAGATCGCAAAGATGCAATTAAAAATTTGGCGATGACCAGTTGGACAGACGGTAACTGTCAACCTAGTAGAGAAAATGTAATTGGTTGGGAACGAACAGAATATTTAGACTTTAAATCTGCAGTAATTGCTATTAAGAACCTTACAATCTTAGAACAACTTGTTGGTTGGCTTAGTTTTGATTTACAAGGAATGCATTATCAAATTAGTGCGAGTGAATTAAAATTAAATTTGTTCAGTATTATGCAGTTGTTAACCTGCGATAATGGTGGTTACAAAGATTTATCTTGGGTAGGAGAATCCCAAGACTTTGGGATTATTTTTGAATACAATGAGAGTCAATCCCCACAATATGAGGTTTGTGTTTGGGGAATATAACAAGCTAATAAATAAGGACAATGCTCCTCACCCGTTTTAGTGGACACCTCCTCATCACTTTGAGGAGGCTAAAATGCCTAGATATACCCAACCTAGAAAGACATGGTTTTACCCCGTTAATTTCAAAATCAAAGCAGTCGAACTAAGCTTACGA
>PJEL010005111.1_pt1 | contig 10628 bp, 9 predicted proteins | sample 1853271 | NCBI WGS metagenome assembly PJEL01 (sample SAMN08108733, study PRJNA415343) | Invertebrate metagenome, whole genome shotgun sequencing project. | host: Globobulimina | place: Sweden: Gullmar Fjord | collected 2015-08 | reverse complement strand
GCGCCGAGGACGACCGACGTGCCATCTTCCACAAGGGCGTTGGCGATCTTCGCTATGGAAGTCGTCTTGCCGGTCCCATTGACGCCGACAACCACCACGACCGCAGGCGAACCATCGACGTGAAGCGACCGATCCCGATTCGCAAGCATCGCCTCAATCTCTTCGACGAGTGCCTCACGCGCCTGAGGCCCGTCAGCAGGACCATCGGAACGCACACGCTCCACGATCTCGGCGGACGCTACCGGGCCGACGTCGGCAGAGATCAAGGCCTCCTCGAGGTCTGACCAGAGATCCTCAGATATCTGATCAGTCGAGAAGAAGGCACCCAACGACGCTGTGAAACCCGATCGAGTCTTCGATAGACGACGCCGCAGAGAGCTGTCAGACGTGCGGGGCGTGCTCTCTGCCGTTCGGCCACCATCGGACGCTGCACGGCTCCGGGAGATGACAACGAAGATCACGATCACGACGACCGCGGCCAGAACAAGGCCTATGAGCAGTACAGAGTCCATGGACGCAAGGCTACCGCTGTTGAGTCAGCGGTATCAGGGGCGACGCCGGTCCGTCGCTGCACGTCGACTTCCGACTGGCACAAGATCGTCGGAAACGGCGCCTCTTCTGTCGTCGATCCCCCGCCGCTCATTCATTCTCTTGGAGATGACCACGGACGATTCGCCCGGCTCCATGGTGACGCCGTACAGGACATCAGCAGCTCCCATGGTCTGTTGCTGATGGGTGATGACGACGAGCTGAACGCTCTTGCGCAGTGTGTCAACCAGACGCAGGAACCGATGCAGGTTCGCGTCGTCGAGAGCTGCTTCGACCTCGTCGAGTACGTAGAACGGACTCGGTCGTGAGCGGAACACCGCGAACAGGAAGGCGAGCGCCGCAAGCGATCTTTCACCACCGGAGAGCAGCGAGAGCCTCCCGATCTTCTTTCCAGCTGGTTGAGCCTCGACATCGACCCCTGTTGTCAGAGGGTTGCTCGGATCGGTGAGAGTGAGTTTCCCCTTGCCTCCTGGAAACACAAGAGCGAAGTTCTCAGAGAAGAATTCAGATATCTCATCGAAGGCATCGAAGAACAACGTCACCATCTTCTCATCGAGGGCAGTGATGACCTTGCGCAGTTCCTCCCGAGAATCGTTCAGATCGACCAGCTGCGTTTCCAGCTCCTCCGATGCGGCTGCGATCTCGGCATATTCCTGGGCAGCCAGCGGGTTGATGGGTCCCATTCGTCTGAGGTCGGCCTCGAGCGCTTCAAGCCGCTGCCTCGGCTCATCGCCTTCAACCAGCTCTGGTGCCGGAGCCGCGTCAGCCTGTTCAGGCGTTGCGTCTGCATCGCGACGGAGCGCCTCACACGAAGCCTCGTGGCGAACACTGAGCTCCGCAAGTTCAATGTCAAGCGCGGCCAGTTGATCGCCGACAACGCGGCTCGCCCGTTCGAGTTCCTCCCTGCGCGCCTCAGCCGTCGAGAGGTCGCTGTTGGCGCTGCCGAGCTTCCCACGCATCTCCCGCTGCCGGTCGCGGAGAGCAGCAATGTGCTCTGAGACGATGGTGATGGCAGCCTCCGCCCTCGTCTGGACGCCCTTCAATCGGTCGACATCCACGTCGGTTTCGGGCAGAAGCGCGAGTTGGCCGACCTCCGTCGACACAGCCACAAGTCGACGCTCCATCATCTTGCGACGTTCCACTACGGATGCGAGGTCAGCGGCGGCTTGCTCACGCGCCTTTCGGGCGTCGTCCCGGCGCAACGCTACGGCCTCGCGCCGTTCGTTGAGCGCGTCCCATGCTGCCTGCCGCACCGCCTCTTCCCCTTCGAACTCGGCCAACCGGTGCCGCAACTGTTGGATTCGCTCGGCTCGGTCCTCCTCGGCCTCCGCCAAGGCCTCAAGTCGCTGATCAAGTCGATCACGCTCAAGCACGGACGCTGCCTGTGCTCTGTCGATCAGTCCGAGCGCTTCAACATATCCAGCGAGGCGGGCTTCAGTTGCTTCTAGCTGCTCCAGCGAAGAACGCTCCTCGGTGGCGAGAGCATCGAGTGTCCGTTTCGCCGCCACGGTTTTGCTCTCAGATCGGGCGAGTTCACGCTCGGCAACCTCGAGCGACACGCGGGCGGCCTCGAGAGCGGCAGGTCCCGCGCCGTCTGGCTGCGCGATGGCCATCCCGAACCTCGTAATCAGGTCGCCTTCGGGTGTTACTGCGCGAATCGTAGGTTCATCCGCAACGACCCGCCAGCCGGTCTTCCACCCCTGAACGAAAACGACGTCGCCGATGAGGCCGGACGCCAGTTCTTGATCAGCCTTCGGCCCGAGTAGGTCAACCAGAACGTCAACCCCAAAACGTTGGGCAACGGACGCTGTGCGCAGCTCATCAGTGTCAGGCTGGACGACAAGCGAAACTCCTCCGCTGCCGTTCCTCTTCACGGAATCGACTGCGCCTTGCATCGAATCGGCATCGGAGGCAACGAGAGCGTCACGCCAGCTTCCCAGGGCGGCGTCAACTGCGGCTGCGATCTCAGGTGGCGCATCAAGCCTCGGTGCAAGCGCGCCGATCACGCCGGCCGACTCTGTCGCGACGGTGAGTGACTCCTCATCAACAAGCCCTTCGAGAGCACTCTCAAAGGCGTCGACCCGCGCAACGGCTCCCGCAGCAGCGAGGCGGTGCTCCGACCTAAGGTCTTCCGCGCCCTGCCAAACGGTCTCAGACTCCACCCGCTTCGCCGTCTTCTGGGCGTAGTCATCAGACAAAACCGTGACGTCAGAGTCTGTTGATTTGATCGAGTCACTGAGGCGTTCGCGTTCGTTCGACTCCTCCAGTATTCGTTCATCTACGACGCGGACGCGTGACGAGGTCTGCTCACGCTCGGCGGCATCGCGACGGTCAGCAGACTCGAGGGCCCTGAGATCGCCACGGAGGTTCGCTACAACCCCTTCGGTCGGCAGCTGGACCTGCTCGGCGAGCGAGCGCTCTTCGTCCTCAAGCGCGCCGAGCGCTGTCTCTCTGCGCTCGGCCACCTCGATTGAACTCTGCTCGGCGATTGACGTGCTTTGAATGTCCGACTCGAGCTGTTGCTGCTCTATATCGAGGTCTTCCCTGCGCTCGTCTGCACCCTCCAGACGAGCGGCAATCGATTGAGAACGCTCGCGAGACACGATGGAGATCCGCCGCAGTCGCTCACGGGTGGTCTCCAGACGAGCAGCGGCAGCAGTGTCATGTTCGAGCGCTTGCCCGACGGATCCTGCCTTCGCTCGCAGAGACCCGAGGCTTTCGCGCAGCAACTCGAGTTCGGTATCGGAAGCACTTCGATCGTTCCCTGCCTGGTCGCGCTCGATCGTTGCTGACTTCTGTCGTACGACGATGCCCCTGAGCTCTTCACCACCGAGCCACAGTCGCAGCGCGCGCGCGTCATCTCTGACCGAGTCAAACCTGGCTGCCGCGTTCGCCTGACGCTTGAGCGGCCTCAGCGCTCGTTTCTTCTCAACGAGGATGTCGTTGAGCCGAGCGACATCAATGTCTGTGCGCTCAAGGCGCCGCATCGAACGCTCTCTGCGGCTCCGGTGCTTCGTGACACCAGCAGCTTCCTCAATTACAGCCCTGTGGTCATCAGGACTTGCGTTCAGAACGTCGCCTACCTGACCCTGGGACACGAGCACATGCTGGTGACGGCCGATGCCGCCGTCAGACAACAGCTCCTGGATGTCGAGCAGGCGACACGATGCGCCATTCAGCTCGTACTCCGATGTTCCATCCCTGAAGAGCCTTCTCGTGATCGTGATCTCCGCGAGGTTGAGCGGCATGATCTCGTCATCGTTCGCGAACGTCAGCGATACCTCAGCTCGCGACAGAGCAGGCCGCGTTGCGGTTCCCGCGAACACGACGTCTTCCATTTTCTCGGTTCGCAGGGACTTCGTTGCCTGGGTGCCCATCACCCACGCGAGCGCGTCAAGGATGTTGGATTTGCCAGCACCGTTCGGTCCGACAACGACGTTCACGCCGGAAGAGAAGTCGAGCCGGGTCCTGTCGGCGAACGACTTGAAACCCCGAAGTGTCAAATGCTTTAGTTTCACGGCTCCGCAGGCTAACAGAGTGAATTACACGTGTGTAACCAAAACGCTCGTCGAGTCAGCTGGACAGATCATCCTCAAGCGCTGAACGAGCGGCGTCGATCGCGGCGGATTTCTTCGAAGCACCCGAACCCGTGCCGATGACGGTCCCCTCGACCGAGGCCGTCGCGCTATACCTGACTGCGTGGTCCGGTCCACTTCGTTGATACTCGAAGTCGACAGTCTTGCCGACCTGCGCAAGCTGCTCCTGGAGTCCTGACCTTGGGTCGGCAATCGTTGGTGTTGCGACGCGGCTAGCGAACGTATCGGCAAGAAGACGGTTCACGACGCCAAACGCAGACGCCGCGCCACCGTCCATGTACACAGCACCAAGGATCGCTTCAACGACATCTGACTGAATGGACGATCGGGCCCGTCCGCCATTTCGATCCTCGCCGACGCCGAGCCGAATGGCGGCAACGAGGCCGTGAACCCTGGCGACGGAGGCCAACGATGCCTCGTCGACGACGGACGCTCGTGTCCTGGTCATGTGACCCTCTGATGCGTCACCGAGCAGATCGAAGATGCGTTCGGTGACGGCGAGTTCGAGCACTGCATCGCCGAGGAACTCGAGCCGTTCGTACGACTCAACTTCGTTCTCCGATGCAAACGACGAATGGGTGAGTGCTGTTTCGAGCAGGTCTGGATCGGTGAAGCGATAGTCGATCGCCTTCTGCACGTCCTCGAGATGCTTGCTCAGGGCCATGTCAGTGGACAGCGGCGGCTATGCCTGCGCTCACCTTGTCTACGAGACCGTTTGATGCTCCCTCAGCGGCGATCTCGATCGCATTGTCGATGGCCACCCGCGACGATGATCCGTGTGCGATAACGACAACGCCTTGTGTGCCGACGAGATGCGCTCCACCGACTGTTTCAGAGCTGAGCATGTTCCTGATTTCCATGAACGCTGGCATGAGGTTCTGAACCGCATCGACGTATTCGGGTTTGGCGAGGGTCTCAAGGATCATCTTCTGGATGACCCTTCCCGTTCCTTCGCCCGTCTTGAGGAGAACGTTGCCGGTGAATCCATCAGTGACGATTACATCGGCGACGTCGGTCGCGAGATCTCGCCCTTCGACGTTCCCCGCGAAGTTGACCGCAGTGCTGTTTGTCAGGAGATCGAAAGCTCCCTTCTCAAGGTCCCGACCTTTCGCGTCCTCTTCACCGATGTTCAGCAGACCAACCCGAGGGTTCTCGATCCCTTTGTAGACGGTTGCAAGTGCCGACCCCATCACAGCGAACTGCAACAGATGCTCCGGTTTGCACTCGATGTTCGCACCCACATCCATGACGATGTGGCCGGTGGGAAAGATCGATGCAATTCCGGGTCTGGCGACACCGGGAATCCGACCGATGAGGAAGGCCGCTGATGCGAGAGCGGCACCGGTCGACCCTGCGGAGACCATCGCATTGGCCTCGCCGCTTGCAACCATACGGGCAGCTACGGCGACTGATGCATCCTTCTTGTCCCTGATCGCACGTCGGGGTTCGTCATCCATGGTGATGACCTCGGTGGCATGCCGGACGGACACATCGACACCCCGCCCTTCAAGGAGGGGTCTGATCTGGTTCTCGTCGCCGACAAGGGCGACACGAACACCTTGTTGCGCGGCAAGAATCGCTCCTTCGACGATCTCACGAGGAGCGGAGTCGCCCCCCATGGCATCGACGGCGATGAGAGGCATGTTCGCTACGACGCAGGCGTGACTTCGCGACCCTTGTAGGTGCCGCACTCTTTACACGCGCGATGCGGGATATGAGGTGCGTTGCACTGGGGGCAACGGGAGACAGTCGGACGCTGGACCTTCCACTGCGCCTTGCGGCGACGGGTTCGGGACCGCGACATCTTTTTCTTGGGGACAGCCATGTAAGAATCCTATTCCGTTTCTTCCTCGGGTTCGAGGAGGTCCTTGAGGACAGCGAAGGGCGAACGCGATTCGCCTTCGTCACCCGAGGGTTCTGTATTCAAGTCTGTTTCCGCGCTACTCACAACTCCGGGACAGTCTTCACCGCAATCTTCAACAATCGGCAGTGACAACATCACCTCATCGCGCAGCATCTGAGAAACATCGATCTCGTGACCGTCGAGAGGGTAGGACTCGTCGTCGTCCTTGTTGCCGTCAAATAGTGCACCAATCGAAGTGTCTCGATCCGAGGCTGTCTCCCTGAGGCATCGATAGCACGTGTCTTGTGTAGCGAAACTCACTCGGCCCGTGACAGCAATACCACCGGACACGGGGTGTAGCACGAGGTCAGCGGTGAGCGGCGGGTCCTCGGCGACCTGGATCATCTCGATCTTCCAATCGACAGACTCCGTAATGCTCACCGGCCGCGACGAAGCCTCTTTTCCGAGGAGGTCAGAGACGTTGAGAAGAAACGGACTGCGCGACATGCCAAGAGGGTAAGAGGATGGGAACGCTCTGCGTTCGGGAATGCTGGGCGTTCCTTGGAAGCTGCTTCGCAGCTTCATTCCTCGGTGCTCTTCTGGTTATTGGCTCACTGGAGGTTCTGGTGCGGCCGGGAGTGCCTGGTGGAGCTCTGCTCTTGCCTCGGTGACGTATCGATACAGCTCACCGAGCACGTTCTCCGCCTCCGCAAGGTGTCGCTCTGCGTAGTCCTCGGCCTCAAGCCTGATACGTCGAGCCTCGTTCTCGGCGCTTCGGATCAGCGAGTTCGCTTCTTCGACCGCTTCCTGGACGATGTAGTTGTCCGATACCAACTGCTCGGACTCGGCCTTTGCCTTGTTCACAAGCTCCTGCGCACGTTCGTTCGTGCGGGCGATGTATGACTCGCGTTCACGAACCATCCATCGGGCCGACCTCAGCTCCTCCGGAAGCTCCTCGGCAGCCTCATGCAGCCGATCAAGCATCTCTTCCTGGCTGATCATGACGTTGTTCGAAAGTGGCACGGCACGTGCGGACTCGATTTCGCCTATGAGTTCCTCAAGCAGATCGGCCAATCGACCGGGTACCGGAGGAGATGGTGTTTGGTCCTGTTGTGCATCTGTCATTGCAGTCGCTCCTTCAGCGCGGCGGCCACGGGGTCTGGGACCATCCCGTCGACCGATCCGCCAAGCCGCGCAACTTCCTTCACAAGAGATGAGGATAGGTACCCGTACTCGGGTTTCGTGGCAACGAAGAGGGAAACAACTCCGCTTGAGAGCTGGCGATTCATCTGGGACATCTGGATCTCAAACTCGAAGTCCGTCACTGCCCGCAGACCTTTGACAACCGTCTTCGCCCCAACTTGCTCCGCAAAATCTACGAGCAACCCTTCAAATGAGGCGACACTCACGTTTGGCCAAGCCGCGACGCATTCCTCCAACAACTCAACCCGCTCTTCAGCAGAGAAGAGAGGTGACTTGGACGGATTGTGCACAATGGCAACAATGACCTCGTCAAACAGCGCCGCACAGCGCTCGACAACGTCGAGGTGCCCCTTCGTGGGTGGGTCGAAACTTCCGGGAACGAGTGCTCGTATCACTCTTTGGCCCTCTCCATCATCGTTACAACAGCATCACCGTACCGTCGCTCGTCCACTGTGTGGAGGAATTCGGGAGCAGCGACCTCGCTCCGTGCCTGTCGATGAACTACGACGATTCCATCATCTGTGAGTACAGGTTCGATCAGGGAGAGGACGGACTCCACTTCGGCATCGGTATCGGCGTATGGAGGGTCGACGAACACGACGCTGAACTGCGCTTTCGCCGACCGTAGATACACGCTCACATCGCTGTGCCTCACATGGCCACCGAGATCGACCCGATCGATGTTCGCTTCGATGGTGGCGCCAGCCCGTCTCGATTTCTCGACAAAGATGGCGTCCGTCGCACCTCTGCTCAACGCCTCAAGACCAAGAGATCCGCTGCCGGCGTAGAGATCGAGAACTCGGATTCCGACAACACGGTGCCCGAGAATGGAGAAGATCGATTCGCGAGCCCTTCCGGTCATCGGGCGAGTTCCCGATTTCGGTGCATCGATGCTTCGACCCTTTGCCGCTCCGGCGATGATCCTCATGTCAACTCCTCGTCAGCCACTGTGCCGAGTCGCCGAATAGCACCGCGACCTCGTGCATCACGTCTGCCACCAGTGGCCCCTCAGGGTCGTTTGCGACAGCATCTGTGGCGACACCACTCGCAGCGTAGAGCAGTGCGTGGTCGCGAAGGATGTCCCCGAGACGAAGATCGTGGGCACCGGACTGCGAGCCCCCGAACACCGTTCCCTGACCCCTGATCTCAAGATCAATCTCCGCCAACTCGAACCCATCCGTCGATGAAACCATCGCCTCGATGCGCCGCTCACCATCTGCGGTAGCTGCATCAGTGGACAGCACGCAGGATCCTGCGTGCTGTCCACGGCCCACACGTCCGCGGAGCTGGTGGAGTTGACTCAAGCCGAAGCGATCCGCTGTCCTGACCACCATGAGCGTCGCGTTTGGTACATCGATGCCAACCTCGATCACGGTCGTAGCGACGAGCACGTCAATCGTTCCCGCACGGAAACGCTGCATCACTTCGGACTTCTCATCTGCCGGCATCTGACCGTGAAGCAGCGCCGAGCGAACATCGGGCAGGGCGGCACACACCCTGGCGAATTCTGATACGGCCGAACGCGCCTCGATCTTGTCGGAGTCATCAACCAGAGGGCACACAACAAACACCTGTTGGCCACTCGCGGCAACGTCCTGGATTCTCTGATCGATCTCGATGTCGGCCGACTCGGGTACCGCCTCAGTGGCGATCGCAGACCGGCCAGGAGGCAGTTCGTCGATGACTGAAACTGTCAGATCGCCATAGAGCGTCATGGCCAGGGTCCTCGGTATCGGTGTCGCCGTCATCAGAAGGAGGTCAGGCACTCCCCCGCCACCATTCTTGTCCCTCAGAACAACTCTCTGTTCAACCCCGAAGCGGTGCTGCTCGTCTACGACGGCGATCCCAAGCGAGAGGAACTCAACATCGGCCTGAATCAGCGCCTGTGTTCCGAATGCGATGTCGATTGTGCCGTCAGCCAGCCAACCAAGGCCACGCTTGCGCGACACGTCTCCATCAACGAAGTTGGTCGTGACGCGGCTACCGGTGAACAACCCGATCCGTACCGGCCTTGTCGTGAGTGGTTCGTCTGCGAAGAGTGAGCCTGTGCCTTGCGGTCCAACGTCGCTGCGTTGGGGGGCCATCCCCGCCTGTTCCAACGCATTTTCTGTGCCGAGGTAGTGCTGTGTGGCGAGTACCTCTGTCGGCGCCATCATCGCTCCCTGATGGCCACTCTCGACAGACGTGAGCAGCGCCGAAACGACAACGACAGTCTTGCCCGATCCAACCTCACCCTGCAGGAGTCGATGCATGGGTGTGCTGGCCTCCATGTCAGCAAGTAGCTCATCGAGCGCCCTCATCTGGGCATCGGTCAGTTGATATGAAAGGGACCCAAGGAATCGGTTGAATAACTCTCCGCGCACCGAGTTCTGCACACCGACCTGGGACTCGAACTCGTCGAATGCGCGCACCTTAAGCGCCATCTGGATGCGAAGGAACTCGTCGAATATCAGCCGCCGACGGGCCGGCGCAACTTCGGGGAACGAGTCTGGCGCGTGGATCGCCGAGAGGGCGTGTGTGCGATCGACGAGATCAAGTTGATCGAGGATGCTTTCGGGGAGGACGTCAACAACAGGAATCGAGCGACCCAGAGCATTCGCCACGGCACCGCGGACCTTGTCAGGCTTCATGCCTCCGATGGTTGGATAGATCGGAAGCACCCGACCTGTCTCCGCTGGACGCAACTGGTTGAGTCTGTCGACTGCAGGGCTCTTCATCTGGAGCGATCCCTTGTAGGAATCGATCACGCCAGCGAGAGCAACTTCCTCTCCCACTTCTAGCTTCATGTACGGGTTGAACCAAACACAGCGAACGGATCCCGTTCCATCGGAGACTCGTGCCTCAACCATCGTCCTGCCCCGCGAGATGCGCCGCTTGTTGAACGACGTGACGGTTCCGCCAACCGTGACAACCTCATCGACCGGTGTCGTTGCCAGTTCAGAGAGTTGACTGCGGTCGAGGTACCGACGAGGAGCGGTGAGCAAGAGATCTGCAACGGTATTGACGCCTTCGGAGCCGAGCTTCTTCACGGCGACCGCGCCTACGCCCTTGACCCGCTCAACCGGAATACCGGCGAGGTACGCGAGCGTCCTCCCTTCACTGGTCTGCACTGAAGTCATGGGGCGATGTTGGTAGACATCCGAGCCAATTGCCACAATCACGACAGCATTCGATACCCATGGTGGACTGCTATCGTTCCCGCGCACCTCAGGAGGTTTCCCCACATGGCATACAGATGTGAAGTTTGCGGCAAGGGGCCGTGGACAGGCAAGCAGGTCAGCTTCTCGCACAAGCGGTCATCCAAGACCTGGCGCCCAAACATCCAGAAGATCCGCGTGAAGCACGGCACGAACTCGCGCCGCGCACGCGTCTGCACGTCGTGCATCAAGGCCGGTAAGGTCGAGAAGGTCTGATGCAGGGCGTCGTCAAGGCTTACG
>PJEL010005110.1_pt1 | contig 10629 bp, 5 predicted proteins | sample 1853271 | NCBI WGS metagenome assembly PJEL01 (sample SAMN08108733, study PRJNA415343) | Invertebrate metagenome, whole genome shotgun sequencing project. | host: Globobulimina | place: Sweden: Gullmar Fjord | collected 2015-08 | reverse complement strand
GGCAGAGGGGGCAATATAAAAAGCACCCGGCAGAGGGTTGGCAGGTGTATTGGATACATGATGGTCAAACCAGAGATGGGCATTGGCATGGGGGGGCAGGTTGGCAAGAATATCCCCCTGCTGTATATCTGCTGTTCCGGATTGGACCTGATTGGGTTCTACCCAGAAAATATCCATGGTGTCGTCTTCTGCCTCAAGCAGGAGAACGGCACAGACGATACCGTCAAAATCCGGTCGGGTGACTATTCTCATTGATTGTCCTCTTTCTATATAGTGGCGGGTTTACCGGCAGCGGATACTCTAACGGTACTCCCGCTGGAACTCCAAAGCCTGTCTTATGAATTTTACCTGTCCTGTATTGATAGATCATAAGCTGTTATTTTTCAAGACGGTATTTGGAGATAAGCAGTCTTTTTATACGGGGTTTAGGCTTGACCCGGTCCCGGTACTGTGATTTTATGGCTAAGGATTGGCTCCAAAATTACTTGATCTTTTGTTTTCAAAATACCCAGTCTTTTAAGGGGTTTTGGAAATAATTTAGATCAAGTTTTTTTGTAACGATTCCTAATAATTATCGTTTTGGCTCTGTCTATCGTCTTAAAAAAGGCCAGGATCATGAAATCATTGAATTTCCGGAGTATTGAAAGTGATTTTTTTAAGGGAAAAAATCCTCTAAAGAAGATATTAGCCATCTCGCTGGATCTTCTGGGTGCCCGGCAGTCAGGGCTTTTATACGGCACCAATGCAAGTCATATGCGGTTTCTGCCCTCTTCAACATGGGACAGGGGGGTCATGGACCGGTTTGATGGCCGGGGCTTGATAGGCCTGATACTCAGATTTGTGGGTACCTACATTGTGACTGCAAGAAAGCTGAGCCCCGTGTTTTTTTACAAAACAGAAGCAGATGGCCAGCAACGGGAAAATGACGGCATTATTGCCTATGTGCTTAGAAATTGTGCAGATTATTATAAACAAGGGATCAATGTGGTCATCTGCCCGGGCACGGACCGGTTTCTAAAGGATGGGGAAGACCGGGGCGGATATCATCATATCCCTTTTTATATCTACGACGGAACATGGATATCAAAGCCTAAAACCCATATCAAGGTCGATACCAGGATCGTCAAACAATTTAAATCCACCAATTCCATTTATATTATTCTTCCGGATTACGGGATTATGGTCATTAATACTGCTGACGAGGCATTGCTGGAACTTCAGGGTGATACCTTTGTCCGTGAAGACGATCTTCGGCAGCGTCTGGACGTGTTGATACGCCTTGTTGAAACCTCTTCTCTGGCCTATTTGGGGCAGCTTACGGGCCGAAAAAGCGCGGATTTGCTCTGGCGCAAGGAAGAGCATCTGCGAAAGGCCTATGCAGATCTGGCAGACAATGAAAGAAAATACAGAGATCTTTATGAGAATGCGCCCAATGCATATTTTTCCATGGATGCAGATGGGGTTATTTCCCAATGTAACCGCCAGGCAGAGCACTTATCCGGTTTTTTTAGAAAAGACCTGACCGGGAAAACCGCCTATCATTTATTCGGAGATCAGCAGGATGCTGACGGGAAATTCAAAGGCATCTGGGAGACCCTGATAAACGGGGTGCCGGTGAAGGATCTGGAACTGCGTATGACTCGAAAAGACGGGAACTCCCACTGGGTCAGCCTTTCCATTGATGCCATACGGGGCAAGGACGGCAGAATCCGGGAAATGAGGGCTATGGCCCTGGATATCTCAAAGCGGAAGACCCTGGAAAAACAACTATTCCACGCCCAGAAAATGGAGGCAATCGGCAATTTGGCCCGGGGTATTGCCCATGATTTCAATAATGTACTCTCCCCCGTATCCGGTTATGCCCAGATGCTGCTCATGGACGAAGACCGGGATGAACAGGAAAAAGAGCGCATCCAGATCATCCTGGACTGTACCCGGCATGCCAAGGACCTGGTTAACCAGATTCTCACCTTCAGCCGTCAAAAAGAACATCAGTTTATGCTGATCAAGGCCGCGGATGCGGTTGAAGACTCCATGGCCCTGGTTCGTTCCTTTTTGCCGGCCACCATTAAAATCAATACCGTCATCAACCCGGACTGCGGCTATATCATGGCCGACCCCATCCAGCTTCACCAGGTAATCATGAATCTGATAACCAATAGTTTCCATGCCATGGAAACAGGCGGCACTCTCGAGGTGACCATGTCCAGGCAGAGTATCTGTCCGGGACATCCGGACACGGAAGGGATGACGACCGGGGCTTATGTCCGGCTGGCCATCTCCGACACCGGAGACGGCATTGACGATGCTGTCCTTCCCAAGATTTTTGAACCTTATTTTACCACCAAAGAAGACGGTAAAGGATCAGGAATTGGTCTGTCTGTGGTCCACGGGATTGTGCAGGGGCACGGAGGGGATATCAGGGTCTTCAGTACAAAAGGGCAGGGCACCCGTTTTAACGTCTATTTCCCGGTGTGTAAAAAACACGGTCAGGAATATGAAGGCCAGAGCGAGGCTGATGAACTGGTGATTGTAGAGGGGACCGAATCCATTCTGCTGGTGGATGATGATGTTAAAGTGGCCTTTATGCTTACCCGTATTCTGGAACGTCTGGGATATACAGTGACCTGTTTTACCGTCAGCGCAGATGCCCTGGAGGCTTATGCGGCCAGTCCCCAAAGCTTTGATCTGGTCATTACCGATTATACCATGCCGGATATGGACGGGTTTGAACTGGCCCGGGAGATTTGTGCCGTTGATCCGGACCAGCCCATATTGCTCTGTACCGGTCTGGGCGATCATATTGACACCAGACAGGACACTGGCCAATGTGTGGCCGGTTTCTTGAGTAAGCCTGTGGAAATCAAACAATTATCAGCACTGATCCGGAAGAACCTGGATTCGCCGGTTAGAGATCAGCCGGTCATAGAGCAGGTGAACTCCTGAATACACAGCAACCCGGATATTTCATAACCTAAAAGGTCAGAAACCGAGTCGAATTTGCTTTAAATCGTAATCTGACGAATAAAACGGGACAACAGACAATTCATCTTGGCCGATGCCCTGGCCGCGGTTTCCACAACTGCCTCCAGGGTGGTCTGTTCCGGCGCATCCGGATCATTGATATTGGTGATCAAAGACACCCCCAGGATCCTCATCCCGGCCTGAACCCCGGCAATGGCTTCCATAATGGTGGAAAACCCCACGGCATCCCCGCCGATGACCTTCAAATATCTTGTCTCTGCCGGGGTTTCCAGGCTTGGCCCCTGCAAACCGGCATACACTCCCTGTCTGATGTGTATGTCTTCGGCTTGAGCTGATGAGACTGCAAGTGTGATTAACTCAGGATCGTATACCCGGGTCATATCAGGAAACCGTATGCCCCAGGCCTCTTCTTCCGGGCCGATCAACGGATTTTTGCCGGTAAGGTTGATATGGTCTTTAATGACCATGATATCGCCGGCAGAAAAGTTCAGATTGATCCCGCCGGCAGCATTGGAAAGAATAAGAACCGGCACCTTCAGTTCCTGAAGCAGACGGACCGGAAAGGTGACCTCCTCCGGGCTGTAGCCTTCGTAAAGATGAAATCGTCCCTGAAAAACCAGTATCTTCTTATCTCCGATTTTACCGAAAACCAGGCACCCCTTGTGACTGGCCACGGTTGCCTTGGGAAAATTAGGAAGATCCAGGTAATCAAATCGCTGGATTTCCTCAAGATCGGTGAGGGTTTCCGACAGCCCTGTGCCTGTGAGAAATCCGATGTCAGGCCGGTCAGAGATCTGGGTCTTTATAAACTCAGCGCATTCAACAACACGCTGCCTAAACGAGGTCATGGCCAACTCCTTTTTATTTGGTCTGGTTCATGCCTGGTTTTTAACAGGTTTTATAAAGAATTAAAAGCCGGCAGGTTATCGAAAAATGAGCTGATCAGAATACAGTGAATAATATATTTGGGCAGTGAGTCGGCATTGGGGGGAGCAGAGGATTGCGGAGACCTGCAAAAAAACTATAGTTTCCTTGAAGAGATACGCCGCCAGAGCGTGCTGGGATTGATATTCAATATTTGGGCAGCCTGTTTACGATTGTTTTTGGTATGCTTCAGAACCTGCTTGGAGTATTGCCGTATCAACTCTGCTTCCGTGGGCCAGTCCGTTATTATTTCTGAAATGATTCTGCTTGAACCTTTTGTGACGGAAACAGGGAGATGTTCCAAACCCAGTTGCTCTTTTCCCGCAAGAATGGATGCGTGCTCAATGGCATTTTCCAGCTCCCTGATATTGCCCGGCCAGTCAAATGCACTGATTGTCCTTACAAATTCAGGGGTAAACCCTAAATTGTCAGGGCAAAAGCGTTTCAAAAAAAACCTGGCAAGGGGTAATATATCCTGCCGTCTCTTGTGCAGTGGCGGTATCTGAATGGGAATCACTGATAGGCGATAAAAAAGATCTTCTCTGAAACTGCCCTGGGCGACCATTTTTCCAAGATCGCGGTTTGTTGCAGCAACAATCCGGGCATTCATTTTTTCCGATTTTACTCCGCCCACGGGCCTGACCACTCTTTCCTGCAATGCACGCAGCAGTTTGGCCTGGAGTTCCAGAGGCAGTTCGCCGATCTCGTCAAGAAACAGGGTACCGGAACCTGCTGTGGCAAACAGTCCCCGCTTGTCCCTTTCAGCACCCGTGAATGCCCCCTTGACATGGCCGAACAATTCCGATTCCAGGAGCGCTTTGGGCATGGCGGCGCAGTCTATGGCTAAAAAGGGGTGATCCCCCCTCTTAGACTTTCCGTGGATGAAGCGTACAAGTACTTCTTTTCCCGTGCCGCTTTCTCCTGTTACCAATACCGTGGAATCAGTGGGGGCAATTTTTTCAGCCAGCTTCCTCACACGTGCCATTTCCCGGCTTCTGTAAATAAAATTTTCATCTGCTTCAGGGTATTTTAACTGCCCCCTTAACGTCTGGATTTCAGCCCGATGACCAGCGACTTCATTCCATGCCTGTTTAAGCTGGGGGTGCATGAGGCCCATTGTATCTTCCATGCTGCAGCGATCCAGGAAACGGGGTGTTTTCTCCTGTGTAAGACGCCACTCTTCGACTGGCCGGCCCTGGAACCTACAGACTCTGCTTCCCTCTGCCCTGCACGATATCTCCTTTACCCAGATTTCCTTTCCCATACATGCGCTTGCATAACCGCTGGCCCATCCGGATAGAATGCAGCAGACCACGGATGCGGCCTTTCCATTCTGCCTGAGCCATTGGGTCGCCTCCAGAGAATCCCGCCACTCCCCCTCCACATGAAAAATGCCCGCGTCCCTGTCAAATTCAATACTTAAAATTTTTTCATGGGCCAGGCCGGCCATTGAACGCAGCACAAGGCCGGCTTTGAACCATTCTTCATCCGAATCCCAGTCGTAAAGTTCAGCCATGGCCATGGCTGTGGCCATCCCTGCTTCATAACCATGACGCCCCATAAGGGCAAGTGCATTCTCCCTGCCCAGAATGCCGATCATATCTTCCTGCATTTTCCCCAGGGACCTTGTTCCCATTATCATAAGACGAGACGAGGCAAATACGGGGAATTGCCCGTCTCCCTTGGCGACAAACACCTCCCTTGCACGCAGGTCTTCTGCTCGCATGGCTACCTCCATAAATGATTAAAAAACAAACCTGGAACATCATTGCAATGTGCAATGAAATGGGCCAAAATTCACCTGTATGCCCTAGTATATACATGGCAATCTTGTTATCTATTGCATATTGCAATTGATTTTGCAATATGCAATACATTCTTGGGTCCAACCAGATCACCCCGGCTTGTAACCATCTGTATTTACAGGGTTCAACTTTAGCGTTTCGACCTGGCACTATCATTGCGTATTCCCATCGACACCTATGACTATCCATGGACGAAAACAATTGAAGGCGTTGACCGAAATGAAAAACCAATTGGAATTTAGATTCCCCTTGAGCAAGGGAAGAGCCTTTGGGGAATCCAATAAATTAACCGGAGCTGAGACATGGTCACTTATTTAAATCTTGAATCCTTTGGCAAACTGGAGCGGTTATCAAAATTAAGATCTGATATCCTCTCTTCTCCCTACCACCTCTGCACCCAGAAGGCCTCTTTACTGACGAATCATTTCAGGAAGTTAGACAGGCAAGGCCCATTTTTGAGAAAATTATCCAGCCTGCACTTTGTCGCCTTTGAAAAAGCAGTGCAGAAAACAGCCCGGGGAATCCCTCAGGGGCCTGTGCAACTGGCTCTGAATAAGGCATTAAATAAATTTTATCTAAAAAAACAAAACCAGAGCAAAGCTGCGACCCAGGCAGCATTTGCCAAGGGGCTTGCCCATGTGCTCAAAAAAATGGAACTCAAGGTTTATGACCATGAACTGATTGTGGGCAATCTGTCATCACACCGGGTCGGCGCGCCCATCCATCCCGATCTGGGCGGGCTGATGATGTTGCCGGAACTGGACAGCCTGGATACTCGGGACAAAAATCCCATCCAAACCGATCCTAAACAGATCCAGGAACTGAAAACCGGTATTCTGCCTTACTGGTTTAACAAATCTGTTCTTTCCAGGATCCCGCTTTACAGCGCAAATCCCCAGCTGTTTAACCAACTGCTGGAAGGTGACAGGTTTATTCTGACCCAGTTTTCCGGGATTTCCCATGTTACCCCGGATTACCCTTTGGTCATCACCCAGGGGTTCAACGGAATAAGAAAAAGGATCAAAGAAAAACTATCTGATATCGAACAGAAAATTGTTGTGTTGCAAACCAAGAGCGGTCCTGGGACTGGTAATGGGTCCGCCGCAATTTCCCTCAAGGAGAGGTTCTTATTTTTAGAGGCGGGCCTGACAGTCTGTAATGCCGCCATAGAATACGGGCACCGATGGAAAAAGTATTTAAGCGCATCCGCTGCAAAAGAAAAGGATGGGACCCGGAAAAGGGAACTTGAGACCCTGGCAGACCTTTTTGACCGCATCCCTGCAGAACCTGCATCGACCTTCCATGAAGCCCTGCAGTCGGTTTTTATTACCCATGTTATCCTGCACCAGGAGAGTTTTCAGCACGGCATCTCATTCGGGCGCATGGATCAATACCTGTTTCCCCTTTATAAGAAAGGTCTTGAAGACGGTACCCTGACAAGAGAATTCGCCGTGGAACTGATCGGCTGTTTTTTATGCAAAACAGGGGAACTGCTGCCGCTTTTCTTTGACCGCGCCACGGAATATTTCAGCGGGCTTTCATCGGCATCAGGCATAACCCTTGGAGGAAAAGGGATCGAACCCGGAAACGACCTGCCCTCTCTTTTTCTCATTGCTTACGACAGGATCCGGCTGAGGCAACCCAATTTTCATGTCCGCGTCGAAAAGGACTTGCCGGATCACTTCCTGGACCTGTGTTGCAGCACATTGAAGAAGGGGGGTGGGCTTCCTGCTTTTTTCAATGATGACAAAATTATGCCTGCACTGGAGCAGGCCGGGATGGAGCAAGAGGATGCTGAAAACTATTCCATCGTCGGGTGCGTGGAGTGGGGATGCCCCGGAAAAAGCTTTCCTGCGGCCGGTGCTGTTTTCATTAATATGCCGTTGGCACTTCACCTGGCACTGCACCAGGGACGCTTAAACGGGAGTCAGGCCGGCCCCGATTCCGGATCTGTGTCATCAATGACCTCAATTGAAGATCTTATGGACGCCTTTGACCTGCAGCTTGAAACCTTGGTGGGAACAGCTGTTGAAGGAAATAACGCCGTTGAATTGACCCATGCCCTTCACCGCCCGACCCCCTGTCTTTCAATCCTGGTGGAAGGCTGCCTGGAAAAAGGGGTGGAGGTTAATGACGGCGGCGCCATATACAATACAACCGGATGTCAGGGGGTTGGACTGGCGGATGTGGTTGACAGTCTCTCAGCCATAGAGACCCTGGTATTCCGGGAAAATTCCATTTCCTTGCCCGCGCTTGTGAAAATAGTTGACAATAATTTTGCAGATCAGGAAAAAACCAGAGCCAGGATACTCAACAAGGTGCCGGGTTACGGTCAGGACAAAGCGTTGAGCAACGGATTTGCCAAACGAGTTTCCAAGGCTTATACCCACGCCGTGCAAAAGCATTCTAATCCAAGGAAAGGCCCTTACCTGTCTGGATTGTGGTCAATGACCACACATGTCGGTTTTGGTTCCAGAACCCCAGCGCTGCCAAATGGCAGACTTTCGGGCCTCCCACTTTCCAACGGCGCCTCGCCCTGCAACGGTATGGACAGCCAAGGCCCAACTGCCTCCATGGCCTCGGCCGCCTTTATCGACAAAAACATCCAGAACGGCTATGCCCTGAATCAAAAACTTAACTTTGATCTGGTTAAGGGAGCCAATGGGAATCATCTGATGAACAGTCTCATCAAAGGCTTTTTTCAAAAGGGGGGGATGCAGGTGCAGTTCAACATAGTAGATCCCGGGGTTCTGGCCAGGGCAAAATCCAATCCCCAGAACTATCGAGATCTGGTTGTCCGGGTGTCGGGATATTCGGCATACTTTAACGACCTGACTGAAGCTATGAAAGATGAACTGATACAACGGACCCTTCACTGCGGGATAGAGGAGGGATGTTGCGGTTAAACAGAACAGATCAGGCTCTGATTTTTGATATACAGCGATTTTCCATACATGACGGTCCGGGCATCAGAACCACCCTGTTTTTCAAGGGCTGCTCCTTTGCATGCAGCTGGTGCCATAATCCGGAATCCATTAAAGGCACTCCGGAACTGGCATTTTACGCGGACCGGTGCACAGGCTGCGGTGATTGTCTGGAAGTGTGCAAGAACGGCTGCATAAGCCTTGAAGGGGCTGATAGAATAGACAGATCAGGGTGTCAGTTTTGCAGGGAATGTGCAAAGGCCTGTTCATTTAACGCCTTGGTCGTCATTGGGGAGTATTACCCGGTTGATAAACTGGCCGGCCACTGTCTTGAAGACAGGGAATTTTTCAAAACCTCCTCTGGCGGCGTGACGCTCTCGGGCGGAGAACCTGTTCTGCAATCCGGATTTCTCATGAACCTGCTGCCCATATTAAAGAAAGAGGGGATTCACCTGCTGCTTGAAACCGCGGGGAATTACCGATTTGAAAAACTTGAACCGCTTTTGGAATGGATCAATGCGATCTACTATGACATTAAAATGCCAACCAGCGAGTCCTATTGCCGGCATACAGGCGCGGACAATTCCCATGTATGGGAGAATCTTGGGGACCTTACAAAAAGATCCTTTCCCCTTGAGGTCAGGATTCCTGTTATACCCGGGCTGAATACCGAATCCTATCAAATCGCGCAGCTTAGCCATTCGCTCTTGAATATCGGGATTAACAGGGTGCGGCTGCTAACATATAACCCGTTGTGGGAGTCAAAATTACAGCGTCTTGGGAAAAGCTGTCCGGACAGGTCTTTCTCCCGGGGCAAGCCGGATTATCCGGCGATTGTTTCAAGGTTTAAAAAATTTATGGATGAGGTGAGTTTTTTATAAAGACCGACTTAAAATTGGAAATTCACAAAAGAAAAGGATAAACAAAGATGCTGCAGTGGGACTTTATTCTGGATGTGGGGCAGATTGGATGTGCGCTTTTGCTGGCCAGTTTTTTAAGAAGCAGGGTTGGGATTTTACAGAGGTTTTGTGTACCGAATAATATCGTAGCAGGTTTTATTCTTTTGTTGCTGAGCGATAATTTCCTCGGGGTACTTAAAATATCGTCAGATCGATACGGGCTTTATGTATATCATCTTCTGGCAATCACATTTATTGCCATGGCACTGCGTAAAACAGAATCAAAGGGGGATAAAGGGATGGCCACTGCAACGGGGCTGCTTCTCACCCTTGGCTACACCATTCAGACCCTGATCGGAATGGTTGTCACCATCATCACAATTCTCTTTTTCAAGCCCGACCTTTTTCCGACCTTTGGTTATTTTCTGGTGCTGGGTTTCGGCCAGGGGCCGGGGCAGGCATTTGCCCTGGGGAAATCATGGGAATCTTTAGGGTTTGCAGATGCAGGAAACCTGGGGCTGACCTTTGCGGCATTCGGATATTTCTGGGCCTGTATTGTGGGGGTTTTGATTGTATATCTGGGACAACGCAAAGCCCAAAAAAACGGACAGGGAGCAATGATATCCCTACCAGAGGAGGAGCGCACAGGATTCATCAGGGATGTGAACAGACAGCCCGAAGCCGGAAGACTGAATACCTCTTCTGCAGCCATTGATGGTCTCTCCTTTCAGCTGGCAATGGTCGGATTTGTCTACATCGCCACCTATCTGGTACTCATTCTGCTCGAAAAAATGCTGGGGGCTGTGTTAAAAGGTGATTCCTTACAGCAGCTGACCAATACCATGTGGGGACTTCACTTCATATTTGCCACTGTCACGGCCATATCTTCCAGAAAAATAATCCAGCGTCTCAACTGGGAGCACCTGCTGGATAGCGGCCTGTTAACCAGGATTTCCGGAACGTCTCTTGATTTTATGGTGACCGCTGCCATCAGTGCCATCAGCGTTGGTATTTTTCTGGACTATATAGTCCTTGTTCTGATTCTGACAACCCTGGGCGGCGTGGCAACACTGTTGGTCATCAAGGATCTGA
>PJEL010005109.1_pt1 | contig 10630 bp, 13 predicted proteins | sample 1853271 | NCBI WGS metagenome assembly PJEL01 (sample SAMN08108733, study PRJNA415343) | Invertebrate metagenome, whole genome shotgun sequencing project. | host: Globobulimina | place: Sweden: Gullmar Fjord | collected 2015-08 | reverse complement strand
TGTAGGGCGATTAGCTCAGGGGGAGAGCGCTGCCTTCACACGGCAGAGGCCGGTGGTTCGAAACCACCATCGCCTACCATTTTTATTTATTCGATTCAATAATTAAACACTGTGAGATCGACGAGATACTTATAAACTTCTCAGTGGAGTCAGGCGTGAATTTCAAGAATCATTTTCCTGACTCCACGAATCAATTACTTTCCTAAGCCGCCTAATGCTTCCTTTGCTTTATCAGCAGAATTGCTCATTGATTCGCTGGTTTTTTCTATCATATCGTCAGCCTTGATCATTTCAGCATCTACGGCTTCTTCCTCCGGAGGAGAGTAGCCGTATACCTGCTCCTTAGTCTCATCACCGTATTCGGCGATAGTTTGTTTTGCCGATTCCATGGTTTCACCTGCTTTCTCAGTGTAGTCGCTTGCCATGTCTTTAGCTTTTTCAGTATAACCGCTTACAGCCTCTTTGGCGGCTTCCATAGTATCGCTCGCTTTTTCACCATAGATGCCTTTCTCAGTCTTAACCTCTGTCTTCGATGCTGAATCCTGTTCCGAACAAGATACTAAGAGAAGCCCGAAACTGACAATAATAATTGAAATAATAACTAATAACCTGTTCATAATGCTCGCCCTCCCTGTAGAGATATAACATGTAACGCCCTCCGGTATAACTGTCCCGGTAGTGTATAAATTATATGAAAATCTGAATTAGTGGATGATTTATATCATATGTTAGAGAAATTACGAATTATGAAGAATTAAATATTTATTCATTGAGGATAATCTTTTGGCAAAGAGTGTCATACGCGTCTTCAATGAACGCCTCTTCAGAGTGGAAAATACTTGGCTGGTCACGCTCGTATAGTTTCAGGAGTCTTTTTTCTAAAGATGTATGTTCTTCCAGCAACCCGTCTTCTAATATATGGAGGATCTTGACAGGGTATGAACGAAGGGTACGGCTAATCAGAAATGTCCTGTGGCAATTCAATGGGTCTTTCTCGGCGCACATTAGGGCAATTCGATAATCCTTCATTCCGTTCAGGATGCGGGTTATGCCAGTCTGATATTTATCAGTTTCTTTCAGGAGATCGTAGTTTAATATCCCGTCGGTATAACAGGTGGAATCTTCAACTCTTGCTCCAACCAGGCCGCCCAGGAAAATATACGAGATGCGGTTATCGGCAAGGGTCTTATTGAGAGGATCTTTTTTGAACTCAGGCTTGTACTTGCTGTAAGGAGAAGAGCGTACATCGACCAGAGCATTAATGCCGTAACGCCTCAGAGTAGCAATGAAGTCCTCCATTGAAAAGGGTGCATATCCAATTGTATAAAGTTCATTTGACATGATATCGAGATCTTGATTAAGTGTAATATATGACTGGAAAAATTGCGGCTGATTAGTGCATGAAAAGGAACCATTCGGCCCTGTTCGCACTTAAACTAAATTATTAAGAAAGCATGGCAACTAGTTGCAGATAAAATGAATAATATGCTTAAGCTTGTTTGCTGCTCATTGTATCTTCAGGCTGATTTCTGACGGTTAGTAAATACCGATGTCCAGGTATGACCTTGAGATTTTTTGTATGGCGATTGCAAAGGCGGCGGTGCGGAAGTCTTTTACTTTCTTGTTGGTGAGTAGTACATTGTACAAATCCTGAAAGGCTGTCCTCATTGTGTCATCAAGTCCTGAACGGACGAGGTCGATTTCGTCAACACCGTGTGTGAGAATTGCCTTTACGTTGTCCGGCATATCAAAGTCGGGGTGCTGTTCCAGAAGGTTTGTGATCTGTTCATGGTGGATCTGTTCATAACGTCGCTGCATGCGTCCGAATCGTATATGCGAAAGGTTCCTGATCCATTCGAAGTACGATACAACAACACCGCCGGCATTTAGGTAGACATCAGGTAAAATGGTAATTCCCCGTTTACGTAATATTTTATCTGCATCAAATGTAACAGGCCCGTTAGCGGCTTCTGCTATCATTTTTGCTTTTATGTTGTGAGCATTATCAATTGTAATTTGTCCCTCTAATGCAGCAGGTATCAGAATGTCACAATCGAGTTCAAGTCCTGCAGCACGATTTTTACTGTATGCGGCACCCGGGAATCCTTTTACAGACCGGTTCTCAATAATGTATTGATGAAGGTCTTCTATGCGTATCCCGTTCTCGTTTATCAGGACCCCATCCCTTTCAATAACGGCAATAAATTTTGCACCATCCTCTTCCGACAGAAATTTCGCCGCATGGTACCCTACATTTCCGAGTCCCTGGATAACAATCCGTTTCCCCTCCAGACCTCCGGACATCCTTGCGGCCTTTACTGCATTCCGATGCCTGAAGAATTCCTGAAGAGCATACTCTACTCCCCGCCCTGTTGCTTCCTTCCTGCCGTGGATTCCTCCATGGGCGACCGGTTTGCCGGTTACACAGGCATCATGGTTTATGTCATCGGGGAATAGATGCTTATATGTGTCTGCTATCCAGGCCATCTCCCGCTCCCCTGTGCCCATGTCAGGCGCAGGCACGTTGGTTGCGGGACTAAGAAAACCTTTCCTGACTAATTCGAGGGTGAATCTGCGCGTTATTAATTGCAGCTCGTCACGATCATACTTAGAAGGGTCGATCAGGAGACCCCCCTTGGAGCCTCCGAATGGGACATCGACAATCGCGCATTTGTATGTCATTAGTGCGGCCATCGCCTCGATCTCGTCCTGGTCAACAATAGATGCATATCGTATGCCGCCTTTTGACGGCAGTCGGTGCGTACTGTGGGTTGCGCGCCAGCCTGTAAATACTTCTACACGTCCACGTATTTTGACCGGAAACTTTACCTGGATTAATGAGTTGCATGCCTTAATCGCGGCAGCAGTGCATGGCTCAAGCTGGACGGCCTTAATGGCACGGTCAACCATGAGGTCTACGCTTTTACTAAATGACGGTTTTTTTATTGTTTTATTAGGCATTGTATTATTGAGCGAGCTTTCATGGTTTTATCTATCATGACATTGCCTGCTTCTATATTACATTTCGGTATTTATGGGGCATAACTTTATTTATGGAAAGCGATAGGTGCCTGCTGTGCAGGACATTAAAAATTAACATATTAATGAGAGTTGATAGGCTGAGAATTGCTTAACTAAGGCCTGCCCCTGGATTAAAGTGCCAAATAATGCACCGGTAGTATGGACTGTTTCTCATTGGGAAAGACAGGTGTTTTGCAGTTAACTATGGCTGCGGATTATGCGGAGAAAATCCTTGAAGTCCAGAGTTGTACTGGTTTCTTCCTTCTCAGTCATATTCTTTATGACTGCTGAATTACTCTTGATCTCATCTTCTCCAAGCACAACAGAGTATTGGGCCCCGATTCTATTTGCCTTGCGCATCTGACTTTTCAAAGAAGTGATTTCGTGATTGATCTCAACCCACAATCCTTCGGATCGTAGCTGTTCAGTAAGCTGAAAACCCTTCTCAGCGGCTGCATCATTTAAGGGACATATCATGAGGTCTGGGCCTTCTGTGGCTGCTATTGCATCTTTGATCAGCGGAACGATCCGCTCCATGCCTATGGCAAAGCCAATGCCTGCGGTTGGAGGCCCACCGAATTCCTTTACCATGCTGTCATACCTTCCGCCTGCTGCCACTGCGCTTTGTGAACCGAGATTTTTACTGCTAACTTCAAATGCTGTTTTTGTATAGTAGTCGAGCCCTCTGACAAGATTGGGATTGACTGTATGCGGAACTTTCAGCAGTTCAAGGTAATGTGTTAACTTGTTAAAATGATCACTGCATTCACTGCATAGATGATCAAGGACTGCCGGAGAGCCCTTTCTTGACTCAATGCATGCAGGGACTTTACAGTCAAGAATTCTCAGAGGATTAACGTCATACCTCCTCTTGCAGTCGCTGCAGAAGTTATCCAGCTTTTTGCCGAGAAAATCTTTCAGTGCTTTTTTGTGATCGGGCCTGCAGCTTTTGCATCCGATTGATGTAACTTCAAAGTTCAGGCCTTCAAGACCGATGCTGCTTAATATATTTGAAAGCATAGAAATGATTTCAGCATCGAGTTTCGGATCTTCAATGCCCATTGCTTCAGCACCGATCTGATAAAACTGCCTGTACCTGAATGCCTGGGGGCGTTCATACCTGAACATAGGGCCCATATAATAATATTTCTGCGGTGAGGGGTTGTTATACAGGTGGTGCTGCACATATGCTCTAACAAACGCTGCCGTTCCTTCAGGTCTGAGGGTTACGCTCCGCTTACCTTTGTCCTCAAACGTATACATTTCTTTTTCCACAATATCCGAGGTTTCACCGATGCTGCGGATGAACACATCGGTAGACTCCATTATGGGAAGTCGTATCTCGTGAAATCCGTAACTTTTGAAAATCTTTCTTGCGGCGGCTTCGATGTGGTGCCAGACTGATATGTCCGGAGGCAGGATGTCCTGGAGGCCTTTAAGCGTTTGGTATTTCATCAGGTTTTTCGTCCTCGCGCTCCTTGTCGAACTCAATCATAGTAAGGTGGCCTTCTATCAGTCTTCTCAGTTCTTCCTTGAAATGACGCCTGATCCCCTTGAGGTCAGTGATGTCCTCATGGATTTTGATGACTTTCTCATGAGCATCTCTCACTAGTGTTTCCGCATCCAGCTCGGCCTCCTTTCTCAGGAGTTCGGCATCTTTCTTTGCGGTCACTCTATACTCTTCAACGATTTCCTGCGTTTTGACAAGTGTGTCTCTGAGGGTTGTTTCAATGTTTTTGTACTCTTTTAACTGCTTTTCGAACCTTCGTGATTCTTCCCGCAGATTTGCGTTATCTCTAAGGAGCTCTTCCATCTCTTCCCGTAAAAGTTCGAGAAAAGAATCGACTTCCTCCATGTCAAAGCCTCTGAATTTTTGTGCAAACTGTTTCTGCTGAATATCAAGTGGTGTTATCCTCATGATTATCCTCCCCCGAGACTTAAGCCGATTTTTAATAAAAATTTAACGAGTGTTAACTGGATAAATATTATGGCTATGATAACTACTATGGTAGAGATATCGATGGGGCCCAATCTGAATCCAATCATGTGCCTTACACGACCGAGCACCGGCTCTGTAATAGAGCGCAGAAACTGGACGACTTGATTGTAAGGGTCGGGGTTGACCCAGCTTATTAATGCTGCAATGATAACAACCCACTTGTACAGTTCGAGAACCATATCAAGAATTTTTGCGATAGCTATAAGTAAATCACCAAATATGAACATGTATATCCTCCCTTAACCTTATTGGGTTAATCGGTTTTACCTAATTCTGCGGCTCTGTTCTTTGCAGCTTCCAGAGCATATTTAACCACATCTTTAAGATTTTTTTCCTCAAATGCATTGAGTCCAGCTGCTGTTGTACCTCCCGGGGATGTTACCATTTCTCTGAGCTTTGCCGGAGGCAGTCCGGTCTCCAATAATTTTGCAGTGCCGATTGCGGTCTGTATTGCGAGCATTGATGCATCGTCGTCATTTAAACCTATGTTGATTCCAGCCTCAATGATTGATTCGATAAAAAATGCGATAAACCCTGGTCCGCTTCCTGAAACCGCAGTTACTGCATCCATATATTTTTCCGGAAGAGTGAGGACTTCGCCGATTGACATGAAGATCTCCCTGACCGTTGACATGTCGCTGTCTGAAAAACATTCACATAATGACATGACGGTCATGCCTTTTTGAACCAGAGCAGGAGTATTCGGCATTACCCTGATGAGCCTCTTTGTATTAAGCTTTGCCTGCAGCAGGCTTAGTGGAATACCGGCGGCTATCGAGACCACGGTCTTTTCTTCCGTGACCGTGGAGGCAATTTCATCCAGCACTTTTTCCATTATCTGGGGTTTCATCGCAAGAATGATGATTTTGCATGCATCTGTGAGGTCTGTATTGGATTCGGTAGTTTCTACGCCGAAGTTCTCTTGAAGGTAAGATCTTCGTTCTTCCCCTGGCTCTGAGACGAGAATATCTTTCATTCCCTGAGAAGTAATACCCTTAATGATGGCTTCCGCCATGTTGCCGCCGCCTATGAATCCAATTTTCATAACCTAACTAGTATACATGCCTTGATATTATTAATAAATTGGAAGGGGGAAAGAAACTACGCTTTATGAGTTATATGAAATGATGGCCATATTTTGAGCGATGAACAACTAATAACTCCGCTCACCGAATATCGATGTCCCGACGCGAACCATGGTCGATCCTTCTTCAATGGCGACTTCGAAATCACCTGACATCCCCATGGATAACTCTTTCATTGGATAGCCTAATGCAATCGCCTCTTCCGAAAGTTTGCGAAGTTTCTTGAAGTATGGCCGAGTCTTTTCAATGTCATCAAAGAAGGGCGGCATGGTCATGAGTCCCTCGACTTTAAGATTGTACATTTTCGAGGTTTTTTCAAGGAGAGCCATAAGGTCTTTCTCGGAGATACCGTGTTTTGCGGCTTCATCAGAAAGCTTGACCTGAACCAGAATCCTCTGGGTTTTATTGGTTTTCTCTGCCTGCTTATTCAGCTCGTGTGCGAGCTCCAGTGAATCGACGGTATGAATTAGATCAAATATTTGAACAGCATACTTCGCCTTGTTCTTCTGCAGATTGCCGATCAAATGCCACTTAATATCCAAATTTGGGATTTGGGATCTGGGATCTGAGATTTTGTCCCGTGCTTCCTGGACCTTGTTTTCTCCGAGAATGGTTGCGCCCGCCATGATTGCTTTGACGATCTTATCAAGTTCGATTCGCTTGGATACTGCAACGAGTTTGATATCTTCTGGGTTTCTAGCGCATTTTATGGCGGCGCTGGTGATTCTTTCCTGGATAGCTATAAGTGCTGTTTGTATTTCCATTGGATATTAGATAATTAGTAATGCCTGTATGCGACAGGATAAGTGAATATGTTTTCATAATTAATTCATATTATTTGTGTTATTATTTTAGCATGAAGGGCCGGAGAATTCTTGTCATAGAGGATGAAATCAAGATAGCTGAGATAGTAAAGGCCTATCTTGAGAAAGAGCTGTACGAGGTTACCCATGTGGATACCGGCGCGAAAGCTCTTAGCTCGCTTAAACAGGGATTTGATCTTATCATTCTCGACCTGATGCTCCCTGATATGGAAGGTGAAGATATATGCCAGACTATTCGGGAGGACTCTGAAGTTCCTATCATAATGCTTACAGCAAAGAGCGAGGAAGAGGACCGAATTACAGGTCTGGGAATCGGTGCTGATGACTATGTAGTGAAACCCTTCAGTCCAAGGGAACTCGTTGCAAGGGTAAAAGCACTTCTGAGAAGGGTGAAGGGGTCAAAGGAACTCATGAGCTTTAACAGTCATGACCTTGTCATTGACTCGGTCCGGTTTGAAGTGAGAAAAAACACCGAGCCGCTTGTCCTGACTCCTACCGAATTTAAATTACTGCAGTGCCTTGCAGACCGTCCGGGCCAGGTCTTTACGAGGCTACAGCTTGTCAATGTAATTCTGGGCTATGACTTCGAGGGGTATGATCGGACGATTGATGCGCACATTAAAAACATCCGCCACAAGATCGAGGATAACCAGAAGTCTCCGTCGTACCTGAAAACCGTGTACGGTGTTGGGTATAAGTTTGTCGGTTTACCTGATGAGGACTAAATTATTTCTTGCATTCATATTTATAATCTTTCTTGCCCTCCTTTCGAACGTTGTATTTGAACGACTGATTATTAGAGACTTTGATGACTTTATCCGGGGAACGGAAGAGGACCGCATCTACTGGATAATGGCGTCTGTTGAAGGTAGCTATAATGAAGGGGAATGGGACATGCCACTTCTGACCGAAGCAGTTCATTGGAGCATGATGCTCGGGTTCGATGCCTATGTTGAGAATCTTGCCGGCATTAGGGTTCTTTCTTCCTCTGATGTCATGTCAACGATGAACCCCAGTATGATGGAGAGAATGAGCTCACTGCTTAATCTTACTGCAAGCCGGGGGGAATTTACATGGTATCCGCTGTACGTACAGGGGAATGAGATCGGCAAGATATATGTGAGGGCGGTAGAGCGCTCCGGGATCATTCCACAAAAAGAAGAAATTTTCCGAAAGAGGGGGAGAAATTTTCTGATCATATCTTTCTTTATTGCCGGCGGCAGCGCCCTGGTGATGGCTCTGCTGTTCACTTCATTCCTTTCAACTCCGTTGAGGCGTTTGAATGTGTCTGCCGGAAAAATAGCGGATGGTGATTTCTCCGTGAAGGTACCATTGACGCATAAGAAGTACAAGGACGAGATAGACCAGCTTACGGAAACGTTCAATTATATGGCCGAGGGTCTGAGAAGGGAGGACTCACTGCGGAAGCACTTGACGTCCAATATCGCTCATGAACTTCGGACACCACTTACAATTATCAGAGGTAATCTTGAAGCGATTGAAGATGGTGTATTGTCTGATCATGGTAAGGTCATGGAAAATGTGACCTCTGAAATCCAGAGGATTACATCCCTGGTCGAGGGGATTGAGGACGTGACCAGAGCTGAGGCGAGTTTTTTTAAGAAGGGCTCTCCTGAAGAGCTGAGTCTTGACGAATTTGCAGAGTCGATTGCAGAAGGGATGAGGCAGATGATTGAAGACAAGGGGCTTTATATTAAAACTCAAGGACCGTCTGTTACTGTCAGGACGTATCCGGAGAAGCTCCATATTATATTGAAGAACCTATTGTCCAATGCGTATAAGTTTACAGAGAGGGGTGGGGTCACCATACAATGGGACATAACTCAGGAGGATGGGGAAAGTGGTTTTTATATTTCTGTATCTGACACGGGAAAGGGTATTGAAAAGGATGAACTGTCGAAGATATTCAACCGGTTTCACAAGGCACCGGAATCCAGCGGCAAGGGGCTGGGTCTTGCGATCGTGAAAGAACTTGTTGAGGTGATGGATGGGACAGTCGATGTGCAGAGTGGGCCGGATGGAGGAGCGGTATTTAAGGTGATGTTTTCATGGGAAAAATGAGATTGTCTGCTGGAATCCTGCAGGTACGGTTCACACTTTCTTCATCTTTTTATTTTAGAATGAAGAAGGTAAATGGGTGTCTGTAATATGAGATATATAGCAGTATTAATGATAATGACAGGATTGTTGCTGGCACCTCTCTCAAATACCTATGCTGACCATAGTAAGGAAAATGTAACACCCTACGGAGATTTCTGCCGTAAATGCACTAAATACGGTACATGCAAGGCTCTTATGAGCCATGATGAGGCCAAGCAGGCGATGATTGATTACTATCATGAAAAAGGGTTTGGTGTTGAAGTAGTCAGTAAAAAAGGGAGGTTTATTAAAGCAAAAATCAAGGACCATAAGAAAGTAGTCGATGTTATCAGCTTTGATCGCAAAACAGGAAGAGTAAGGTCGATTTACTGACGTGCAGAAATTAAATGATATTTTATTAGAAAATGGAGGTGCTGATGGGTAATAAAGGTAAGAATAAGGAACCCGAGAAGAAAAAAAGTCCGTTACCCTGGATCGTAGCCGCAGTTGTATTAGTCATTGCTGCACTGGCTATATCCGGCAATTTGCCATTTGGCGAAGGACAAAAGGAAACAGGGAAATCATTTAATCTTACAGGTAAGGAGACGCGACCTGTACTTGACCCTGCAATGTTTACAGGGCAGACAAGAATGGCCTATGCCGCAGCCCAAAAATACCCGGAGATATTGAACGAGGTTTATTGCTACTGCTATTGTGACGCAGATCCGTTTAATCATCATACGCTGCTGAGTTGCTTTACTGACAAGCATGGCGCTGGTTGACAACTTTGTCAGAAGGAGGCCTTGAGGGTCACCCAACTTCATAAAGAAGGCAAGTCAGTCAAAGATATCAAGAGAGCAATAGACGAAGAATTCGGATCGTAGGAAGCATATAGAATGTCGGAAAAAGTTTGGCCGGGAAGAATGACTCTTCCCGGCCCTATTTTATTGTCTGCAGGCTGCGTAGATTTACGCAGATTAAAAACAGCTTATTGTTTTATTAAGGCTTCGAGCAGCTGGCTGAACTCGTCCTTGTCCCAGTCCCGATACCCGAGGGCTGCTCCGGCGAGGTTCCCCTCTTTGTCGATCAACATCTTCATCGGAGTGGACCGTACACCGAACATTAAGCTGACTTCGCCGTCTGTATCCAGAAGATTTTCGTAGGAGAGGCCGTGCTTTTTAACGTGCTTGAGGACAGTTGCTTTGTCCTCTTCAATGTCGATGCCCAAAAGAGTGAACTTGTCATTTTTGAAAGTCTGATGTATACGCTCCAGGGAAGGTAACTCCTTCCTACACCATGGTCACCAGGTGGCCCAGAAAGTGAGCAATACAACATTCCCACGGTACTGGCTCAGGCTTACTTTTTTTCCTGATACTGAGGTTAGTTCAAATTCCGGTGCTTGAACAGGCTCCTTGAACTGGTGCATATTCAGGGTTGTCATGAGTTCGGTGATTTCAGCCTTTAATGGTTTTGCCGTTGCAGTCTCAGTGGGAGCGGTTGCTGCACTACTTTCAGGCTGCTCTTTTTGACAAGCGGTTACGCCCACAAGCATAAGAATCGCCAAAGTTAGAATTATATATATGTTAATTTTAGATGATTTC